>FWPV01000152.1_pt1 | contig 243594 bp, 210 predicted proteins | sample 2228371 | NCBI WGS metagenome assembly FWPV01 (sample SAMEA103939776, study PRJEB20133) | metagenome
TCAGACCCAGGTCTTGCTGCTTCATGGCGATATTGTCAGGCGCGGCGCAGCCCTTCAGACTGCGTCAACGGCAAAGTTTTGAACACCATCCCTAACGCTGGAGTTAAGCCGCGGCGCGTAGCGCCGTCGGCTTGAACGACTTGTTAAGTGATTTTTGGCACACGCTGACTATCAATGACCTGACTGTTAAGGGCTTTGAGCTTTTTAAGCGATATTTGATATTGCCCATTTGAGGGCATAGCTTTGCCACTAAACTGTGACCAGACGATGCTACCGGGACCATTGTAAATCTCGTCAAATGAACCATCGGGATGGATTTTTATTACGATTGCATGCTCTGGTTCACTGCGAAAAGCTGCAGCGTCAGACTGCGTTGCTTTAATCTCGATTCTTTTCCCTGATTTAGAGACTGCATCATAGCCCTTGTTTGATGCCGCCATTAGTTCGAGACCATATGCATCTGCCACTAAACACTCACCTATGCTACCAACCATATGACCATCAGGGGTGAAATGACGCCCTGGAAACATATTTTCCAGTTCATTTACCGTTTCATAAAGATTCTTAATTAGGGATTGAAACTTGGAATGATCGATCATAATCACTTAACGTCCAGTATGCGCCCCAAACGGCGTATACTCATTCAAAATCCTGGTGTATAGCATGACCATCCTTCCCCTTGCGGTCTGTTGATAGTGCACCGTTTTGATCTTTATATTTATGGACAACACGCCTACGCAACCAAAACTGTTGGACCAGTTGCGCGAAAAGGTGCGCGTGCGGCACTACAGCCTGAGCACCGAACGGCAGTATGTGCACTGGGTCAAACGCTTCGTGCTGCACCATGGCAAGCGCCATCCGGTGGAAATGGGCGCGCCCGAGGTGGAGTCATTTCTAACACACCTGGCGGTGCAAGGCAAAGTGGCTGCGTCCACACAGAACCAGGCCTTGTCGGCCCTGTTGTTTCTGTACCGTGAGGTGCTGGGGCAGGATTTGCCCTGGATGCAGGAGATGGTGCGCGCCAAGCGGCCGGCCCGCCTGCCGGTGGTGCTCACGCAGGCCGAGGTGGCGGCCGTGCTGGAACGCATGCAGGGCGTGCATGGCCTGATCGCGCGGTTGCTGTATGGCACCGGCATGCGGCTGATGGAGGTGATGCGCCTGCGCGTCAAGGATGTCGATTTCGAGCGCTGCGAGGTGCTGGTGCGCGATGGCAAGGGCGGCAAGGACCGCGTGACCATGCTCCCGCGCAAGCTGGCTGCGCCCCTGCGGGAGCACCTGGTGTGGCGCCGCCGTCTGTTTGAAGACGATTTGGCCAAGGGCATGGCCGATGTCTATCTGCCCGATGCCCTGGAGCGCAAGTACCCGGCAGCGGGCCAGGATTGGGCTTGGCAGTACATTTTCCCGTCGGGCAGCTATTCGGTGGACCCGCGCAGCGGGGTGGAGCGACGCCACCACCTGGACGAGAAGCAGTTGCAGCGTGCGATGAAGAAGGCGGTGCTGGCCGCCGGCATTGCCAAGCTGGCCACGCCGCACACGCTGCGCCACAGTTTTGCCACACACCTGCTGCAGGGCGGCTACGACATCCGCACCGTGCAGGAGCTGCTGGGCCATGCGGACGTGGCTACCACCATGATCTACACCCATGTGCTCAACAAGGGCGGGCGTGGCGTGGCCAGCCCGCTGGATGCGTTGTGAATTTGAAGATGTTGCAGGTTGTCTGATGTCAGAACCCCAAGGCCAGTTCGTCAGTTTCCCCGGTTCGCCGTTCGAGCTGTTCGAGCCTTTTCCCCCGGCCGGTGACCAGCCCACGGCCATTGCGCAACTGGCCGAGGGCATCAGCGACGGCGAGGTGTTCCAGACCCTGCTGGGCGTGACCGGCTCGGGCAAGACCTACACCATGGCCCAGGTGATCGCCCGCCTGGGGCGCCCGGCCATCGTGTTCGCGCCCAACAAGACGCTGGCCGCGCAGCTGTATGCCGAGTTCCGCGAGTTCTTCCCGCGCAACGCGGTGGAATACTTCGTGAGCTACTACGACTACTACCAGCCCGAGGCCTACGTGCCGCAGCGCGACCTGTTCATCGAGAAGGACAGCGCCATCAACGAGCACATCGAGCAGATGCGCCTGTCGTGCACCAAGAGCCTGCTGGAGCGACGCGACGTGGTGATCGTGGCCACGGTGTCGGCCATCTACGGCATTGGCAAGCCCGAGAGCTACCACCAGATGATCATGACGCTGCGCACCGGCGACAAGGCCGGCCAGCGCGACATCATTGCCCAGCTGGTGCGCATGCAGTACCAGCGCAACGAGCAGGACTTCTCGCGCGGCAAGTTCCGCGTGCGCGGCGACACCATCGACGTGTTCCCGGCCGAACACTCGGAGCTGGCCGTGCGCATAGAGCTGTTCGACGACGAGGTGGAGACCCTGCAGCTGTTCGACCCGCTCACCGGGCGCATCAAGCAGAAGATCAAGCGCTTCACGGTGTACCCCAGCAGCCACTACGTGACGCCGCGCGAGCAGGTGCTGGCGGCGGTGGAGACGATCAAGACCGAGTTGTCGGACCGGCTCAAGGAACTGGTGGGCATGGGCAAACTGGTGGAGGCGCAGCGGCTGGAGCAGCGCACCCGTTTCGACCTGGAGATGCTCAGCGAGGTGGGCCACTGCAAGGGCATCGAGAACTACAGCCGCCACCTGAGCGGCTCGGCCCCCGGCGAGCCCCCCAGCACGCTGACCGACTACCTGCCCCGGGACGCCCTGATGTTCCTGGACGAGAGCCACGTGATGATCGGCCAGTTGGGCGGCATGTACAACGGCGACCGCGCCCGCAAGACCACGCTGGTGGAGTACGGCTTTCGGCTGCCCAGCGCGCTGGACAACCGGCCGCTGAAGTTCGAGGAGTTCGAGCAGCGCATGCGCCAGTGCGTGTTCGTCTCGGCCACGCCGGGCGACTATGAACTCAGCCACAGCGGCCAGGTGGTGGAGCAGGTGGTGCGCCCCACGGGCCTGGTGGACCCGGTGGTGGAGGTGCGCCCGGCCGTGCACCAGGTGGACGACGTGCTGGGCGAAATCCGCCTGCGGGTGGAGCGCACCGAGCGCGTGCTCATCACCGTGCTGACCAAGCGCATGGCCGAGCAGCTCACCGACTATCTGGGCGAAAACGGCGTGAAGGTGCGCTACCTGCACTCCGACGTGGACACGGTGGAGCGGGTGGAGATCATCCGCGACCTGCGCCTGGGGGTGTTCGACGTGCTGGTGGGCATCAACCTGCTGCGCGAGGGGCTGGACATACCCGAGGTGTCGCTGGTGGCGATTCTGGACGCCGATAAGGAGGGCTTCCTGCGCTCCGAGCGCAGCCTGATCCAGACCATAGGCCGCGCGGCGCGCAACTTGAACGGCATGGCCATCCTGTACGCCGACCGCGTGACCGACTCGATGAAGCGCGCCATGGGCGAGACCGAGCGCCGCCGCGCCAAGCAGGTCGCCTTCAACGAGGCGCACGGCATCACGCCCAAGGGGGTGGTCAAGCGCATCAAGGACCTGATCGACGGCGTCTACAGCGAAAAGGCCGGGCAGGAGGCCGAGCGCCTGGCCGATGCCGCGCGCCAGATGGCCGAGGTGGAAGCCATGAGCGAGAAGGACCTGGCGCGCGAGATCAAGCGGCTGGAAAAGCTGATGCTGGAGCACGCGCGCAACCTGGAGTTCGAGCAGGCGGCCCGGGTGCGCGACCAGCTCGCCCGCCTGAAGGACCGTGTTCTGGGCGCGCACGGGGTGGACCACCCGGCCTGAGCTTTCTGCCCGCGGCCGGGCGGCGCGGTTTTTCGCGGAGAATGGCCGCCATGGGTGAGGAAGCAACACATATCTATCTGATCGAGGACGACCGCACCGTCCTGCAGTTCGTCGAAGACAGCCTGCGGCTGCGGCCGACCTGGCGCCTGGTGGGGTACGCCGACACCTACGCCCACGCGCGCCTGATGGCGCCGACCGCGCCGGCCGACGTGTTCCTGGTGGACCTGGGCCTGCCCGACGGCCGCGGCGAGGACATGCTGCGCCAGCTGGCCCTGGCTCGGCCCGACGCCGAACTGCTGGTCTTCACCGTGTTCGGTGACGAGACCCGCCTGATCGCGGCCCTGCAGATGGGCGCGACGGGCTACGTGCTCAAGGGCTGCAGCAGCGAGGAGCTGATTGCCGCCATCGAGCAGATCCGGGAGGGCGGGGCGCCGATCTCGCCGCTGCTCGCGCGGATGCTGCTCAAGCAGTTTCGCGCAGCGGGCGCGACGCCCGACAGCCCGCAGGCCGACGGTCCGATGGCGATGCTGTCGGACCGCGAGGCCGAAGTGCTGCGCCTGGTGGCACAGGGCTACGTGAACAAGGAGATCGCGCAGAAGCTGGGTGTGGGGGCCGCCACGGTGAGCACGCACATCAAGAACCTTTACCGCAAGCTGGCCGTGCACACCCGGGTGCAGGTGGTGCGGGTGGCCAAGGAGCGGGGCCTGATATGAGTGCCCTGGCGGGGCTGGACGTTCCGCAGGCGCCGGCCCGCCGTACCGTGGCTTACCTGTACGGGGTGGGCCTGCTGCTGCTGGCCCTGCTGCTGGGCCTGTATGCCGTGTCGCGCCCGGCGGCCTTGCCGGGGGTGGAAAACATCCACGCGGCCACGGCCCAGCCGCGCGGTGCTGAACCCGCGCCAGCGCAGGCGGTGCGCCTGCCGCACATCCTGGGCGACGCGCCGGCCCCGTGGCACGCAGGGGGACGCTACACCCTGGCCTGGCCGGCCGGGCTGACCTACGCCCGCACCGATGACGTGCAGCTTGCCATGCTGCTGCCGCGCGTGGGCACGCGCTTTCGGGTGCTCCTCAATGGCCATGAGCTGTTCCATGTGGGCTGGCACGCCGCACCCGAGCGCACCATCAACGGGGCCTGGCTGCCATACTTCGTGCCCCTGCCCAGCGCCCTGCTGGCCAAGGTGCCCACGGCCAACACCATCGAGATCGAGGTGACCGGGCCGGGGCTGGAGCGCAGCGGCCTGTGGCCGGTACAGATCGGCGACTACGACCGGCTCTACGCCCGCCACGACGTGCTGTACGGCTGGCAGGTCACGGGCACCTGGATGATGGCGATCACCGCCTTGCTGATGGGCGCGATGTCGGTGTTTCTGTGGGGGCTGCTGCGCGAGCGCCTGTTCGGCCTGATGGCGCTGGCCTCGGCCGCGCACGTGGTGCGGCTGGTGCTGTCGGTGCTGGTGGAGCCGCCGCTGTCGTACGACGCCTATTTCCTGCTGCACCGGATCGCGTTCACGCTGTATGTGGCGCTGATCTGCCTCATCATCGAGGACCTGTTCGGGCTGGGCCTGCGGGTGGTGCGCTGGATGGCCTACGCCCTCATGGTGATGGGGCCGCTCTGGATGCTGGCGACCCTGCTGAGCGGCGATTACGACTACTACCGCGTCTGGGCCGGGCTGCTGGCGGCGGTGGCCTTCTTCAGCCTGCTGCTGGTGCTCTGGCGCAGCCGCCTGGGGCGCTGGCTGTCGACCGACCAGTGGCTGGTGGGCATGGTGGCGGTGTTCACGCTGGTCACGGGGGTGCGCGACTTTCTGGTGGTGCAGCTCAATTTCTCGGGCGACGCCGACCTGCGCTGGACCTCGATCAGCAGCCTGGTGCTGATGCTCACTCTGGGGTGGGTGCTGCTGCAGCGCACCACCGCGTCGGTGCGCGAGGTCAGCCGCCTCAACGCGACCCTGGCCCAGACGGTGGCCGAGCGCGAGGCCGAACTGCGCACCGCGTTCAACCAGTTGCGTGAATCGGAGCGGCAGCGCGCCGTAGAGTCCGAGCGCCGGCGCCTGATGCGCGACATGCACGACGGGCTGGGCAGCCAGCTGGTGCAGACCCTCAATGCGGTGCGCGCCCAGGGGGAGGGCATGGACCACCGGGTCGTCGAGGCGATGCTGCACCACGCGCTGGAGGAACTGCGCATCACCCTGGACTCGCTGGAGCCCATGGACGGCGACCTGCCCACCATCCTGGGCACCCTGCGCCAGCGCATTGCCCCGGCGCTGGAGGCCGCCGGCATCGAGCTGGACTGGCAGGTGCAGGAGGTGCCCGAAGTGCCTTCGCTCGACACCCGGGGCGTGATGCACCTGTTCCGCTGCGTTCAGGAGGTGTTTGCCAACGTGGTCAAGCACGCCCGGGCCACGCGCGTGACGGTGCGCACCTGGGCAGAGGATGGGCGGGTCTGCCTGTCGGTGGCCGACAACGGGCGGGGCCTGCCACCCGGCGGCGCTGGCGCCTCGGGGGGGCGTGGCTTGAACAACATCCGGGTGCGGGCCGAAAAGATCGGTGCCGAGGTGGCGTTCCGCAACGCCTTTCCCGGCACCCTGGTGGAGCTGGCGTTTTCGCTCGGCCCCCGCCGTGAGCCGCCAGACACCCAGGTGTCGTGGGGCGAGGACCGGTAGGTCGGGGCCGTCCGGACCATGCCCCTATTGCCGAGTGATTTACTTGGGTTTTGTGGTATACTTGACGAAAGCAGTCGGATTAAAGCGCCGGCTCCCTTCAACCTCATGGCGAACGCCTCCCGCAGCCGCCGTACCCGCAAGGAGCAGGACATGCGCCTCACCACCAAAGGCCGGTTTGCCGTCACGGCCATGATCGATCTGGCCCTGCGCCAGAACGGCGGCCCCGTCACCCTGGCGGCCATCAGCCAGCGCCAGCAGATCTCGCTGTCCTACCTGGAGCAGCTCTTCGGCAAGCTGCGTCGGCACGAGCTGGTTGAGTCCACCCGCGGACCGGGCGGCGGCTACACCCTGGCACGCAAGCCCGACGACATCACCGTGGCCGACATCATCGTCTCGGTGGACGAACCCATCGACGCGACCCAGTGCGGCGGCAAGGAAAACTGCCTGGGCGAGGGCAGCCGCTGCATGACGCACGAACTGTGGGCCGCGCTCAACGCCAAGATGGTCGACTTCCTGGATTCGATCACCCTGCAGAAGCTGGTCGAGGACCAGATCGCCAAGGGCGTGGTGGTGGAGAACGCCCCCATGATTAAGCGTGCGATATCCTCGGCACCCGTGGTCAAGCCGATCCGGGTCAATGCCCCCAACTCGGTGTTCGCGCTGGGGGCCGCCAGCGCCAAGTGAGGACACGACCCGAAGCACAACGATCCAACGAGACAACCATGAGCACGACGCCGCATTTCCCTATCTACCTGGACTACAGCGCCACCAACCCCTGCGACCCCCGCGTGGTCGACCAGATGGTGCCCTGGCTGTACGAGCACTTCGGCAACCCGGCCTCGCGCAGCCACGCCTGGGGTTGGGAGGCCGAGCAGGCGGTGGAGCGCGCCCGGGGCCAGGTGGCCGAGCTGATCGGTGCCGACCCGCGCGAGATCGTCTGGACCAGCGGCGCCACCGAATCGAACAACCTGGCCCTCAAGGGCGCAGCCCACTTCTACCAGGGCAAGGGCAAGCACATCATCACGGTCAAGACCGAGCACAAGGCCGTGCTCGACACCTGCCGCCACCTGGAGCGCGAGGGCTTCGAGGTCACCTACCTCGACGTGCAGTCCGACGGCCTGCTGGACCTCGACGCCTTCCGTGCCGCCATCCGCCCCGACACTATCCTGGCCAGCGTGATGTTCGTGAACAACGAGATCGGCGTGATCCAGGACATCGCGGCCATCGGCGCGATCTGCCGCGAGAAGGGCGTGATCTTCCACGTGGACGCGGCACAGGCCACGGGCCGAGTGGACATCGACCTGGCGAAGCTGCCGGTGGACCTGATGAGCCTGACCGGCCACAAGACCTACGGCCCCAAGGGCATCGGGGCGCTGTACGTGCGCCGCAAGCCGCGCGTGCGCATCGAGGCGCAGATGCACGGCGGTGGCCACGAGCGCGGCATGCGCTCGGGCACGCTGCCCACGCACCAGATCGTGGGCATGGGCGCGGCCTACGCCATTGCCAAGGCCGAGATGGCCACCGAGCTGCCACGCATCCAGGCGCTGCACGACCGGCTGCTGGCCGGGCTGTCGAGCATCGAGGAGTCGTTCATCAACGGCCACCCGACGCAGCGCGTGCCGCACAACCTGAACATGAGCTTCAACTACGTCGAGGGTGAATCGCTCATCATGGGCATCAAGGGCGTCGCGGTCTCCAGCGGCTCGGCCTGCACCTCGGCCAGCCTGGAACCCAGCTACGTGCTGCGTGCCCTGGGCCGCAGCGACGAACTCGCCCACAGCAGCCTGCGCATGACCATCGGCCGCTGGACCACCGAGGCCGAAATCGACTTCGCGATCCAGACCATTCGGGAAAACGTCGCCAAGCTGCGCGAACTCTCACCCCTGTGGGAGATGTACAAGGACGGCGTCGACCTGTCCACCATCCAGTGGGCCGCCCACTGAACCGCAACCGTTGCAAGGAGAAACACCATGGCATACAGCGAAAAAGTCGTTGACCACTACGAGAACCCCCGCAACGTCGGCAGCTTCGACAAGGGCGACGAGACCGTCGGCACCGGCATGGTGGGTGCGCCCGCCTGCGGTGACGTGATGAAGCTGCAGATCAAGGTCAACCCCACCACCGGCGTGATCGAGGACGCGCGCTTCAAGACCTACGGCTGTGGCTCGGCCATCGCGTCGAGTTCGCTGGTGACCGAATGGGTCAAGGGCAAGACGCTCGACGAGGCCGCCCTGATCAAGAACAGTCAGATCGCCGAAGAGCTTGCGCTGCCGCCGGTGAAGATCCACTGCTCCATCCTGGCCGAGGACGCCATCAAGGCGGCGGTCGAGGACTACAAGAAGAAGCACACGCACTGATACACGGAGCTTGCATGGCAGTCACGGTTTCCGATGCCGCCGCGCGGCACGTCAGCAAATACCTCTCGCGACGGGGCAAGGGGGTGGGGGTGCGCCTGGGCGTCAAGACCACCGGTTGCTCCGGCCTGGCCTACAAGCTCGAATACGCGGACGACATCGCGCCCGAGGATGTGGTGTTCGAGGACAACGGCGTCAAGGTGCTGATCGACCCCAAGAGCCTGGCCTACCTTGACGGCACCCAGCTCGACTTCGTGCGCGAAGGGCTCAACGAGGGCTTTCGCTTCAACAACCCCAACGAACGCGACCGTTGCGGATGCGGCGAGTCGTTCCGGGTTTGAGGCTTAGCGCCGCGTGCCTGTCGTGAACCTGGGCGACAACGACTTCGCGCTGTTCGGTCTGCCGCCGCGCTTCGCCCTGGAGCGCGACGCGCTCGACGAGCGCTGGAAGCGGTTGCAGCGCGAGGTCCACCCCGACCGCCATGCCGCTTCTGGAGCCGCCGCGCAGCGCGTGGCCATGCAGTGGTCGGTGCGCGTCAACGAGGCCTACCAGCGCCTCAAGGACCCGCTGCGCCGCGCGGCCTACCTGTGCGAGCTGCGGGGGGCGCCCATCGAGGCGGAAAGCAACACCGCGATGCCGGGGCATTTCCTGATGCAGCAGATGGCGTGGCGCGAGGCCCTGGACGAGGCCTACACCGTGGCCGCACTGGAGCGGCTGCTCGAAGACACCCGGGCGGCGCGCCAGAAGCTGCTGGCCGACGTGCAGCACCTGCTCGACGACGAGGACCAGCCCCAGGCCGCCGCCTCCGAGGTCCGGGCGCTGATGTTCGTGGAGCGTTTCGCCGAAGACGTGCACCAGCGCCTTGAACGGATCGCCTCCTAGGCATGGCACCATAGACCCTTTGGCCCTGGAACCACGGCCCGCACACCGGGCCCCGCTACGCTTTCCCACATGGCATTACTACAGATTTCCGAACCCGGCCAGACCCCCGATCCGCACCAGCGGCGCATTGCCGTCGGCATCGACCTGGGCACCACCCATTCCCTGATCGCCGCCGTGCGCCACGGCCTGCCCGAATGCCTGCCCGACGAGCAGGGGCGGGTGATCCTGCCCAGCGTGGTGCGCTACCTGCCCCCCGGCAGCGGCACGGGCCGCCAGATCGGCCACGATGCCCTGGCCGCGCAGGCCGAAGACCCGGACAACACGGTGAGCTCCGTCAAGCGCCTCATGGGCCGCCGGCTGGCCGATCTGCCCAACGCGGCCCAGCTCCCCTACGCGCTGCTGGACCAGCCCGGCATGGTGGCGGTGCGCACGGTGGCCGGCGACAAGTCGCCGGTGGAGGTGAGCGCCGAGATCCTGGCGACGCTGCGCTTCCGTGCCGAGGACAGCTTCGACAGCGAGTTGTACGGCGCCGTGATCACGGTGCCCGCCTATTTCGACGATGCCCAGCGCCAGGCCACCAAGGATGCGGCCGAGATGGCTGGGCTCAACGTGCTGCGGCTCATCAACGAGCCCACGGCCGCGGCCATCGCCTACGGGCTGGACCAGGGCTCGGAAGGCGTGTACGCCGTCTACGACCTCGGGGGCGGCACATTCGACGTGTCCATCCTGCGCCTGACGCGCGGGGTGTTCGAGGTCATGGCCACGGGGGGGGATTCCGCTCTGGGTGGCGACGACTACGACCGCCTGCTGGCCGACCACCTGATGCAGCGCTCGGGGCTGGGCCTGTCGGTTTCTGACCTGATCCCCTCCGAGCGCGCCCGGCTCCTGGCCGAGGCGCGGCGCTGCAAGGAGGCCCTGTCGGACCACGCCAGCGACGGCGCCGCCGTGCGATTCGAGACCCAGGTTCAAGGCCAGCCGCTGGTGCAGGAAGTTACACATGCCGAGTTCGCGCAGGCCACCGAGGCCCTCACGCAGCGGACCATGCAGTCGGTGCGGCGGGTGCTGCGCGATGCCCGGCTCGACAAGACCGAAATCCGTGGCGTGGTGCTGGTGGGGGGATCGACCCGCATGCCGGTGGTGCGCCAGGCCGTGGCCGACTTCTTCGGCCAGCCCCCGCTGACCAATCTGAATCCCGACGAGGTGGTGGCGCTGGGCGCGGCCATACAGGCCAACCAGCTCGCGGGCAACAACCCCGAAGGCGAACTGCTGCTGCTCGACGTGACGCCCCTGTCGCTGGGCATCGAGACCATGGGCGGTCTGGTCGAGCGCATCGTGCCGCGCAACACCACCCTGCCCGCCGCGCTGGCGCAGGACTTCACCACCTACAAGGACGGCCAGACCGCCCTGGCGCTGCACGTGGTGCAGGGCGAGCGCGATCTGGTGGCCGACTGCCGCAGCCTGGCCCGGTTCGAGCTGCGCGGCATCCCGCCCATGGCGGCCGGTGCGGCACGCATCCGCGTGACCTTCACGGTGGACGCCGACGGCCTGCTCACCGTGAGTGCCCGCGAGCAGAGCACCGGCATCGAGGCGAAGATTGACGTCAAGCCCTCGTACGGCCTGAGCGACGACCAGATCGCCGCCATGCTGCAGGACAGCTTTGCCACCGCCCAGCAGGACATGCAGGCGCGCGCGCTGGTGGAGGCCCGCGTGGAGGCCGAGCGCATGCTCGACGCCACCCGCAGCGCACTGGCCGCCGACGGGCACCTGCTCGATGCCGCCGAGCGTGCCGTCATCGAAAAACTGATGGCGCAGGTGGAGGCCGACAGGGCCTCCACCGACGCCGCGGCCATCGAGGCCGGCACCGAGGCGCTGGCCAAGGGCACCGAAGCCTTTGCCGCCGCCCGCATGAACCAGAGCATTGCCCAGGCCCTGGCCGGAAAGAACGTGGAGAATTTCTGACATGCCCACCATCACCGTACTTCCCCACCCCGAATACTGCCCCGAGGGGGCACGCATCCAGGCCCTGCCGGGCACGTCGATCTGCGAGGCCCTGCTCGACAACGACATCGCGATCGAGCACGCCTGCGACATGAGCTGTGCCTGCACCACCTGCCATGTGGTGGTGCGCCAGGGCTACGAGACGCTCAACGAGGCCACCGAGGAGGAGGAAGACCTGCTCGACCGCGCCTGGGGCCTGGAGCCGCAGTCGCGCCTGAGCTGCCAGGCCATCGTGCCGCAGAACGACCTCACGGTGGAAATCCCGCGCTACTCCATCAACCACGCGCGCGAGAAACACTGAGGGGCCGCAGACCATGCGTCAGATCGTTCTGGACACCGAAACGACCGGCCTGTCGGCCGCCGATGGCGACCGCATCATCGAGATCGGCTGCGTCGAACTGCTCAACCGCAAGCTCACGGGCAACAACCGGCACTTCTACCTCAACCCCGAGCGCGACATCCACGAGGATGCGCTGCGCGTGCACGGCATCACGCTGGAGTTCCTGGCCGACAAGCCGCGTTTTGCGGCCATTGCCGACGAACTGATCGACTACCTGCAGGGCGCCGAACTCATCATCCACAACGCGCCGTTCGACATCGGTTTCCTCGACAAGGAGCTTGAGCGCCTGGGGAAGGGGCCGATGAAGCGCTGGGTCAGCGGCGTGATCGATACCCTGGTCATGGCCAAGGAGCAGTTCCCGGGCAAGCGCAACGGGCTGGACGCGCTGTGCGACCGCCTGGGCGTGGACAACTCCGGGCGCACGCTGCACGGCGCCTTGCTGGACGCCGAACTGCTTGCCGATGTCTACATCGGCATGACGCGCGGCCAGGACGCCCTGCTGATGGAGATCGACACCTCCAATGGCGGGGCAGAAGCGGGCGCGGTGGTCGACCTGCGGGCCTTCGATCTGCCGGTCATCCGCGCCAGCGAGACCGAGCTGCAGGCCCATGCGGCCCTGCTCGACGAGCTGGACAAGGCCAGCAAGGGCAAGACGGTGTGGCGCACCGTGGCCGCCGCATGAATTTGCTTTTGTCTTGCAAGAGGCCGAAAAACCACGCTATAATTTGAGGCTTGTCAGGGTGATTAGCTCAGCGGTAGAGCACTGCCTTCACACGGCAGGGGTCGCAGGTTCAAACCCTGCATCACCCACCAGATACACCAGCGCAAACGGCACCTTCGGGTGCCGTTTTTGTTCGGGTCTCGCTAAACCCGGTACCCCGAGCGGGGGCGCGCTCAGTCCAGCCCCGTGGCGCTGAGCAGCAAATCCACCATGCCGGGCAGCGAGCCGATGTGGGGCTGCAGCCTGATCTGCAGGCCGGGGTGGCGGGCCCTGGCTTCGTCGAGCGCTTCGGGGATGTCCTGGGCCACGTGGGCGCCGGCCGATAGCAGGTAAGGCACGGCCACGATGTCGCGCACGCCGGCCTCGTAGCAGCGGGCGATGGCGCCGGGGATATCGGGTTCGGCCAGTTCGAGGAACGCGGGTTCGACGCGGCCGAATGCCTGGCCGGCGCGTTCCCTGAGCCGCTCCACCAGGGTGCGGACTTCCTCGTTGGAGGCACTGCGGCGGCTGCCGTGGGCGATGATGATCAGGGCGTTCATGTGTGTCGTTCTTCGCATGGCAGGGGTTGCGGGGTGGTGGCCTGTTTCTTCAGCCACCGCATGAGGGTGGAGACGGCCGGGAGTTTTTCGTACAGTTCTTCGGCGGCATCCCAGTAGTCGCGGTGCAGGGTGATGCGGCCTTCGTCGTCCAGCAGCAGGTGGGTGGCGCCGTGGATGGTCTGGATCTGCCGGGGGCGCCAGCGCCGGAAGCGGAACACGAAATCCCAGGTCAGGAAGCATTGCCTATCCTGGCAGAGCCGCTGGGTGACCACGAAGCGGGGTTCGTCCAAGGTGGCGAACATGTGCCCGAAGATGGCCCGGATGGCGGGGATGCCGCACACGTCGTTGAACGGGTCCTTGAAGCGGGCATCGGCACGGTAGAACTCGGCCAGCCGGTCGAGGTGGGCCGGGGCCAGGTGCTCGAAGAAGTCGACCAGTGCGGCACTGGCGGACTGCAAGCGGGCGTCGTCGGTGGCGGGTGGCATGTCGATCAGAGTCCGGTGATGCGGTGGATGGCCCAGAAATACAGCCTGTGCGGCAGCAGGCCCATGGCTTTCATGGCGAGGGTGAAGCGTTGGGGGAAGTGGATCTCGAATGTACCGCGAGCCCAGCCCCGCATGATGGCACGGGCGGCGTCCTGCGGGGTGATGAGGGCCGGCATGGTGAAGTCGTTTCGGGCCGTCAGCGGCGTTTCGACGAACCCGGGGTTGACCAGGCTCACGCCTATGCCCAGGGGCCGCAGGTCAAGGAAGAGCGACTCGGCCAGGTTGATGAGCGCCGCCTTGGTGGGGCCGTAGGCCAGGCTGCGCGGCAGGCCGCGAAAGCCTGCCACGCTGGCGACGAGGCTGAGGTGACCGTGGCCCTGGGCCAGCAGGGCGGGCAGCACCGGGGCCAGCAGGTTGAGGGCGCCGAGGCAGTTCACGTCGTGGTGGCGCCGGGCGTCGGCGAGGTCGAACTCGGTGGCGCGCATGGGGTGGTAGTGCGCGGCGCAGTAGCAGACCAGATCCAGCGGCCCGTGGGCCAGCACCTGTTCGGCGGCCTTGGCCACGGCGTCGGCGTCGGTGGCGTCCAGCGACAGGGCCACGCCGCCGGGGTGGGCGGTGCAGAAGGCGTGCAGGGGCTCAGCGGAGCGCGCCGACACCACCACGCGGGCGCCCCGGGCGTGCAGGGCGCTGGCCAGGGCCTGGCCGATGCCACTGGAGGCGCCGACGATCCAGACCGTACGCCCGTGCCAGTCGGTGATGCGGGGGTTGAGGCTCATGGCAGGCGGGTGAAGGACAGGGTGACCTCGCCCAGGCGGATACCGAACTTGCTCATGGTGGCGCGGTTGAGCATGACGCGCTCGTCGACGAGGTACATCCAGTCGTCGAACTGCACCTCGTAGACCTTGCCGTCCACGGGCAGACGCAGGGTGTATGCCCAGCGAAAGGCGTTGCCCACGGTCTGGCCGCTGGCCTCGCCGACCACGTCGTCGGCGGTGCCGGTGTAGCGCGCGTCGGCGTGGCGCCTGAGGCGCCAGACGCGGCGCTCGCGGGTGCCGTCGGCGTAGGTGAAGTGCTCGTCGAGCACGCCCACATCCCCGTCCCAGCGGCCTTCCATGTCGACCACGAAACGCCGCACCACTTGGCCGCTGCGGTCCTGGAACATGCCGTGCGCCTGCAGCCGGCCGTTGAAATACCGGGCCAGGTCGAGGGTGGGGGTTTCGCTGGCGTAGCCGTCCAGTTGCTGGCTGGCGCAGCCGGTGAACAGGGCGAGCGCGGCCAGAACGGCGGCGAGGCGGGTGCGGGGTGTGCGGGTCATGACAACTCCTGTGGCGGCGGGGTGGGCAGGTCGGGTGGCCGGATGATGAGGGTGTAGAGGCAGCCGGCCGCCGCGAGCTTGAGCAGGCAGGGCACGACCGCGTAGGCCCAGCTCAGCGCGAGCAGGCCATGCGGTGTTTGCTGGCCGGGCTGGTAGCCCAGCAGGTCGAGCAGGGGCAGGGCCAGACCGGCGGCCAAGGCGAGGTTGAGCTTGCTGGCGAGGTTCCACCAGCCGAAGTAGCTGCCTTCGCGCGGGTCGCTGTCGCTCTGGGTGGCGATGACGCCGGCCAGCAGCGCGGCGGGCAGGGCCAGATCCGCCCCCAGGGCCAGACCGGAGAGGGCACACAGCAGCAGGAATGCGCCCACGTCGCCTGTGCCGAGCGTGGCGGTCCAGCCAAAGACGCTGACGGCCAGCACCATGCCGGCCAGCCAGCTGCGGGCCAGCCCGATGGTGCGCACGGCACGCAGCCACAGCGGGATGGAGGCCGCAGCGCAGACGAAGTAGGTGGCAAGAAACAGCGGACCGTACTGCGCGGCGGCAAGCCGGTCCTGCACGAAGAAGAGCACCAGGGTGGCGGGAATGGCGCTGCCCAGGCCGCTGAGCACGAACACCCCCATGAGGCGGCGAAATGGGCGGCGCAGCCAGGGGCGCCACAGGGCCGCCCATCCGCTGCCCGGCAGTACGGGGCGCGAGAGCGGACGGGGCGCGCGGGTCCAGGCCAGCCAGCCGAGCGCCAGCGTCAGGCCGAACAGCAGCAGCCAGGCGTCCCAGCCGAGCAGGGTGGGCAGGACCGAGGCGAGCACCACGCCGACCAGACCGGCCGACTCGCGCCAGGCCACCACACGGGCTCGGTAGACCTCGTTGCCGCCGAGCCGCGCGCCCCAGGACTGGTGGGCGATCGTCAGCAGGCTGAAGGCGGTGTAGGTCAGCAGCAGCCCGCCGGCGGCCCAGACGATGAGCCCGGCGGGGTGGCGGACCGGTGGTGTGAACAGGCCGGCCATGCCCAGCATCAGCATTGCGGCGGCCACCGCCCCGAGTTGCAGCACCGCGCGGGGCGAGCGGCCGAGGAGGCGGTCGCTGAGGCGGCCGAGCCAGGGGTCGGTGAAGGCGTCGAGCAGCCGCGTGAGCATCAGCACCAGGCCGAGGGTGGCCAGGGGCATGCCGAATGCGGTGGCGTAGTGGTGGGGCAGGTGGACGTAGAGCGGTAGCGCCACGAAGGCCAGCGGCAGGCCGAGCAGGCCGTAGGACAGGCCCTCGCGCACCCCGAAGGCCGCCGGTGGCGGCATGGCGCCCGGCGGATCGTGGGGGTGGGGATGGGCAGGGTGCATGGCGCCGGCTCAGGGCCGTGAGGTGCCGGTGGTGGGAGCGGGGGCGGTGGTCAGGGCCTGGCGCAATGCCGGTTCGGAGGTCTGCGGTGCCAGCCAGATGCCGAAGAACAGGCGCGAGAAGACCGGGTCTGCCACGCTGCCCAGGGGGCGGTCGTTGTACAGGAAGGTGGCCCCCTGGCCGGGCCGGTACAGGCCGGTCAACCGGTCGCCGGGACGCACATCGGGCAGCAGCCGGGCCAGGGCGGTTTCCCACTCGGTGGCCTGCTGGGCGGTGAAGGGGCCGATGCGGCGCATTTCGGCGAGGGAGCGGCGCGCGATGTCTGCGGCGCTGAAGGCGCGCAGGTACTCCAGCTCAAGCGCCAAGGTCTGTTCGGCGTAGCGGTCGGCCTCGAAGCCCGGTGGGGCCCAGAGCCGCGCGTGATAGACCGACAGGCCGAAGAAGCGCAGTGTGCCCTGGCCGGCCAGGCCGGTGCCGGGTAGCGGAGGCGCAGCGGTGTGGACCGTTGCCGCCGCGGGGCCGGTGACCAGAACGCCGGCCGCCAGCGCCAGCGGGGCCAAGGCCTTAGCCGGCCAGCGTGAACTGCACGACATCGATGTCTCCGGCGTCGAAGCCGGCCTCGCAGTAGGCCAAGTAGAACTCCCAGATGCGCAGGAAGCGTTCGTCGAAGCCCTGTTCCCGCACCGCTTCGCGCCGGGCCATGAAGGTCTGGCGCCAGCGGCGGCAGGTTTCGGCGTAGTCGGCCCCGAAGCAGAGTTCGTCGACCACCTTCAGGCCCGCGGCCTCGGCCTGGCGGCGGAACTCTGTCGGCGAAGGCAGGCAGCCGCCGGGGAAGATGTACTGCTGGATGAAGTCGGTCGAGCGCAGGTAGCGCTCGAACAGCCCGTCCTGGATGACGATGCTCTGGATGCAGGCGCGGCCCCCCGGTTTGAGCAGGCGGCGCAGGGCCTGGAAGTAGGTGGGCCAGTACTCGCGGCCCACCGCCTCGACCATCTCGATGGAGCAGATGGCGTCGTAGGGGCCGTCGTCGATGTCGCGGTAGTCCTGCAGGCGCAGGCTGGAGCGTTCGACGCTGCCGCAGGCCTGCAGGCGCGCCTGGGCGTAGTGCAGCTGTTCGGTCGAAAGCGTCACGCCGGTGAGGTGGGCGTCGAATTCGGTGGTGGCCATTTCAGCCAGGGCGCCCCAGCCGCAGCCGATTTCCAGCACCCGGTGGCCGGCTTGCACCCCGGCCATGCGCAGGGCCCGGCGCACCTTGGCGTCCTGGGCCGTGCGCAGGTCCTGACCGGGCCGACCGTCGAACCAGGCGCTGGAGTAGTTCATGCTGTCGTCGAGCCAGAGCCGGTAGAAGGCATTGCCCAGGTCGTAGTGCGCGTGGATGTTCTTGCGGCTGTTGGCCCGCGTGTTGCGGTTGAGCAGGTGGCGCAGGCGGTACAGCCAGCGCCCGGTCCAGGAACCGTAGACCACCTGTTCGAGCCGGTGCCGGTTGGCGATGAACAGGCGCAGCAGGACAGGCAGGTCGGGGCTGGACCAGTCGCCGGCGATGAAGCTTTCGGCAAAGCCGATGTCGCCGGATTTGAGCGCTGCCTGCAGCACGTGCCAGTTGCGCAGGTGCAGGTGGGCCGTGGGGCCCTGACCGTCGCCCAGATGCAGGGTGCGTCCGTCGGGCAGTTGCAGCACCAGCAGGCCCTGGCCCAGGCGCTGCAGCAGGCGCAGCACGGTGCGTGCCGCCGCCGGGGCTTCCTGGGGGAGCGGTGGCATGCCGGGGAGGGTTCGGGTCAGGGTCTGCATGGGCTTGGACTCCTCTGTTCAGGGTTCAAGGGCTGGGAAAATCAGCGGGTGACAAAGCGCTCGGGCGCACTGGGCTTGCGGTGAAAGCCGGTGCGCTTGAACCAGAGCTGCAGCGCCTGCCAGTGGATGCGGGCGATGACCATGGCCGTCATGGCCGGGTAGCGCCACAGCGCCCGGCGCAGGCTGGCGGGTGTGACGGGTTCCAGCCGGCCGCTCACGCTGGTCTGGATCAGCGGGCCTTCGGCGTCGTCGTGGTCGATCCGAACCACGGTGTGCTCGGCCCCACGGTGCTCGGTGCGCAGGAAGCGGAAGCGGTATTGGCCGGTGACTTCACAGAAGGGCGAGACGTGAAACACCTTGCGGGCGACCTGCTCGGTGCCGTGGCGCGGATGGTCCAGCAGGTAGCAGTGCCGCTCGCCGAAGGTGTTGTTGACCTCGACCACGATGGCGCGCAGGCTGCCGTCGGGGCGGTGGCAGTACCAGAAGCTCACGGGCTTGAAGGTGTAGCCCAGCACCCGGGGGTAGCAGTGCAGCCAGGCCTCGCCGGTGGCGTCGGTGATGCCCTCGCCGTGCAGCAGCTCGTCGAGCCAGGCCAGGGCGCCGCCGTTCTGTGGGCCGCGGCCGTCACCGTGGTCTTGGTCGTGAAAGCTGATGGCGCCTGAGCGGTTGACGGGCAGGGCACACGGCACACGGCCCAGTTGCCGCATGGGCAGCATGAGGAAGAAGGTCGGGTAGGCGAAGGCGTGGCGCTGCGGGCGCAGCCGGGTGTGGCGCACCTGGCCGAAGCCGATCAGGGAGGGGGGGCCGTTCATGCGGCCGACCGCAGGGGTTGTGCCAGCAGCGGCTGCAGATGGCGCGCCACGGCCAGCCCGGACTTGAGGCCGTCCTCGTGGAAGCCGTAGCCGGTCCAGGCGCCACAGTACCAGGTGTTGCGCTGGCCTTGCAGCTCGTCCACGCGCTGCTGGGCTCGGATGGCGGCAAGGTCGAACACCGGGTGGTCGTAGTCGTATTCACCGACGATGCGCGCCGGGTCGATGGGCCGCACCGGGTTGAGCGAGACGATCACGGGCTGCTCGAAGGGCAGGGGCTGCAACTGGTTGAGCAGGTAGTGCAGGCAGACCCAGCTGGATTCGTCTGCGTTGGTTGTGGCGCGCTCGTAGTTCCATGCCGCCCAGGCGCTGCGCTGGCGCGGCAATACGGTGGGGTCGGTGTGCAGCACGGCGCGGTTGGGCTGGTAGCGGATCTGGTCCAGCACGTCCTGCTCCAGCGGGCTCGGATGGCCGAGCAGGGCCAGGGCCTGGTCGGTGTGGGTGGCCAGCACGACGTGGTCGAAACGCTCGGCGCCCTGGTCGGTGATGAGGGTGACGCCGGCGGCATCGCGCTCGATGCGCCGCACCGGGGTGGCGAGCCGTTTGTCCGCGATCTGCGACACGATGCGCTCGACGTAACGGCGCGAGCCGCCACGCACGGTGTGCCACTGCGGCCGGTCGTTGACCTGCAGCAGCCCATGGTTGTGGCAGAAGCGGATCATGGTGGCCACGGGAAAGCGCAGCATCTGGTCGGTCGGGCAGCTCCAGATGCAACCCAGCATGGGCAGGAAATACCACTCGCGGAAGGCCTGCCCGAAGCCGTGTTGGTCCAGAAAGTCGCCCAGCGGCTGCACCAGGGCGGTCTCGCTGTTGTCCTGGGCGATGCGGGTGCACAGGGCGTTGAAGCGCAGCAGGTCGGTCAGCATGCCGAGGAAGCGCGGCCGCAGCAGGTTGCGCCGCTGCGCGAACACGGTGTTGAGGCTGCTGCCGCTCCACTCCAGCGCGCCGCTGCCGAAGGCCCCCGGCGCCTGGACCGAGAACGACATGTCCGACGGGGTGGTCTCGACGCCGAGCTCTGCGAACAGCCGGATCAGGTGGGGGTAGGTGCGCTCGTTGTAGACCAGGAAACCCGTGTCCACCCCATGGGTGATGGGGCCGCTCGGGCCGTCCAGCGTCACGTCGACCGTGTGGGCGTGGCCGCCGAAGTGCCGGCCGGCCTCGAACAGGGTGATGTCGGCCTGCCCGCGCAGGCTGTGGGCCACGGCTAGACCCGAGATGCCGGAACCGACGATGGCGATTTTCATGCTTGCTCCTGGCTTTGGGGACACGAAGTATTTGTGTCGATGGCGCCACTGTAATCGAAATTCTTTGTTTTGTCTTAGACAAATAAAACATAGAATGGTTTGTTCATCCATAAAAAGACCGAATCAGGCCCTTCTTCATGACAAGCCCGACGCATCCGCTGGCGCAGCCGGCGGCATTGAACATTGCCGACATCGAGCGCGAAACCGGCCTGGGCAAGGACACCTTGCGGGTGTGGGAGCGGCGCTACGGGTTTCCGTCGCCTTCGCGAGATGCGCTGGGCGAGCGCCGTTACGGCCCGGACCAGCTGTACCGCCTGCGCCTGATCAAGCGGCTGCTCGATGCCGGACACAGGCCAGGGCAGGTGGTGGCGCTGGAGGCGGCTGCCTTGGAAGCCCTGACTGTCGAAACGGGTCCAAGCCCAGGCCTGGCCCGGCGGCGCAAGACGGCGGGTCCTGCCCCGGAAGAGGAAAAAGGGCCGGACCCGGAGTGGATGCGGTGGTTGCGGGAGAACCGCACCGACGAATTCCGGCAGGCTTTGCAGCAGCACCTGATCCGCAACGGGCTGGCGCGCACGGTCGAGGAACTGGTGGCCCCGCTGTGCGTGCAGGTCGGAGACGGCTGGATGCGAGGCGAGCTGACGGTGTTCCAGGAGCACCTGTTCACCGAACTGGTGCAGTCCATGCTGCGCGAATCGATGGTGGCCCTGGACGCCAGTCACCGGGGGCGGCTGCGCCCCCCCCGCGTGCTGCTCACCACCATCCCCAACGAACAGCACGCCGTGGGGCTGCTGATGGCCGAATGCGCCCTGGCGCTGGAGGGGTGCCAGCGGGTGTCTCTGGGCGCGAGCACCCCTCTGGTGGAGATCGTGGACGCCGCGCGCGAGCTGTCGGTCGACGTGGTGGCGCTGAGCTTCAGCGCGCACTGCCCGCGCCGGGACGTGCTCGACAGCCTGACGCGGTTGCGCCAGGAATTGCCGGAGCGCGTGGCGATCTGGGTGGGGGGCGGTTCACCGGCCCTGCGGCACAAGGCGCTGGCGGACCGGGTGACGGTGGCGCGGCAGGCCACGGACCTGTCTCGGTTGGTGCAGGCCTGGCGCAGCGCAAGCGCCATGTGAGGGGCGGGCTCGGTCAGCGCGCGGCCCGTGCCTTGTCGGGCGAACCCTCCAGGCCAGCGAGCAGGGCCTGGCTGTTGCCCGGGATCACCATCTGGAACTTGTTGTCCACGACCGTGTAATCGAAGTAGCCCATGCGGGCCAGCGGCTGGATCTTGAGCACGTCGACCAGCCCGTTGGGGTCGATGACGGCGTCGTCGATGTGCACCGCCACCACACGGCCGAACACCACATCGGCCGTGCCCATGGGCGGCACGCCCGGAAAGCGCAGGGTGTTGAGGTAGACGCATTCGAACTGGATCGGCGAGCCGGCGACCCGCATCGGTCGCACCTTGCGCGAGGGCAGTTTCTGCAGTCCGGCGTGCTCGAACTCGTCGATGCCGTGCGGCAGTTCCTGGGCGCTGAGGTTGACCGCCTCGCGCAGCGCGTAGGTGGCCATGTTCCAGACGAACTCGCCGGTGTCCTCCGCGTTGCGCACGGTGTCCTTGCGCTGCCCGCCGGTGTCCTGGTTGGCCGAGAACATCACGATGGGCGGGTTGAAGGTGACGTTCTGGAACTGGCTGTAGGGCGCGAGGTTGTGGCGGCCTTCGCGATCGACGGTGGAGATCCACCCGATGGGTCTGGGCACCACGCAGGACTTGAAGGGATCGTGCGGCAGGCCATGGGCGGTGACGCCAGGTTCGTAGTACATGCTCAACTCCTTATGTAGTATAACCATTATGCGCGGACCGGCGTTCGCTTGGAACCTTCTGGGTGGCCGGTCCTCAAACCCTTGTGGACTGAAAGGAAATCACGATGCTGATGCTCAACGACAAGGTGGCCCTGGTCACGGGTGCTTCTTCCGGCATAGGCCGCTCCATTGCCCTGGTGCTGGCCCGCGAGGGTGCACGGGTGGTTGTCTCCGACGTGAACGCACAGGGGGGCGAGGAAACCGCAGAGCTGGTGCGTGCGCAGGGCGGACAGGCCATCTTCGTCGCGGCCGACGTCTCGAAGGCGGCCGACATGGAGGCGCTGGTTGCCCGAACGCTGGCGCACTTCGGGCGGCTCGATGTGGCCTGCAACAACGCGGGCATCGGCGGGCCACAGGCCCCGACGGCGGACTACCCGCTCGACGGCTGGGCGCAGGTGATCGGCATCAACCTGTCGGGGGTGTTCTACGGCATGAAATACCAGATCGCCGCGATGCTGCACAGCGGTGGCGGTTCCATCGTCAACATCGCCTCGATCCTGGGCCAGGTGGGTTTTGCCACGGCGCCGGCCTACACCGCTGCCAAGCACGGCGTCGTGGGGCTGACGAAAGTGGCCGCCATGGAGTACGGCGCCCAGGGGGTTCGGGTCAATGCGGTGGGGCCGGCCTTCATCCACACCCCGATGATCAGCGCACTGGAGCAGGATCCGGCCATCAACGCCATGCTGGTCGGAGCGCACCCGATCGGGCGGCTCGGCCAGCCTGAGGAGGTGGCCGAACTGGTGGCCTGGCTGGGTTCGGACCGGGCCTCGTTCGTCACAGGAGCCTACTACCCGGTCGACGGCGGCTATCTGGCGCGCTGAACCCCCGGGAGTTCACCGGAAACGCCATCCGCCCCGCCGCTTCCCGGGCCCGAGCGACTAAGATCGCCGGGTAAAGGGACAGCACATGCAGGACAAGCGGACGGCGGCGGCGCCGGTACTCAAGGACATCGTTCTCGTGGGAGGCGGGCACTCCCATGCGGTGGCGCTGCGCGCCTGGGCCATGCGGCCGGTGCCGGGCGTGCGCCTCACGCTGATCTGCACCGACACCCACACGCCGTACTCCGGCATGCTGCCGGGCTACATCGCCGGCCACTACAGCTACGACGAGGTCCACCTCGATCTGCGCCACCTGGCCACCTTCGCCGGGGCGCGCTACTTCCACGACGAGGTGATCGGCCTGGACCGCGAGGCCCGGCTGGTGCTGTGCCGCCACCGGCCGCCGGTCCCCTACGACGTGCTCTCCATCAACACCGGCTCCACGCCGCAGGTGCGGCTGGTGCCCGGTGCGTCCGAGCACAGCATCCCGGTCAAGCCGATCCGGCGCTTCAACGAGCGCTGGCTCGACCTGCTGGAGCGGGTGCGTGCCTCGCGCCAGCCCATGCGCCTGGCCGTGGTCGGCGCCGGTGCGGGCGGTGTGGAACTGCTGCTGGCCATGCAGCACCGCCTGCAGGCCGAACGCCAGGCGCTCGGCCTGGCCCCCGAGACGCTCACGTTCGACCTGTTCAGCGCCGACGCCGACATCCTGCCCACCCACAACCCGCGCGTGCGCCGCACCTTCCGTGCGCTGCTGCAGGCGCGTGGGGTCCGGCTGCACCTGAACCGTGCCGTGCAGACGGTGGACACGGGCCGGCTGCTGGTCGACGGCCAGAGCAAGGGGCCGTTCGACGAGATCGTCTGGGTCACCCAGGCCGGAGGCCCGTCCTGGCTCGCCAAGACCGACCTGCCCCTGGATGAACGCGGCTTCATCCGCGTCAACGACCACCTGCAGTCGCTGAACGACCCGCTGGTGTTCGCCGCCGGCGACGTGGCGGCGATGGTGAACCACCCGCTGGAAAAAGCGGGCGTGTTCGCCGTGCGCCAGGGCATGCCGTTGGCCGAGAACCTGCGCCGCGCGGTGCAGGGCGAACCGCTGCGCGCCTACCGGCCGCAGCGCAAGTGGCTTGCGCTGATCGGCACCGGGGGCCGGCACGCGGTCGCTTCGCGCGGGGCGTGGGGTTTCCAGGGGCACTGGGTCTGGAGGTGGAAGGAGTGGATCGACCGCCGTTTCATGGCCCTCTTCAGCGACTTCCCGGAGATGCCCAGGCCCACTCCGTCGACGGCGTCACTGCCGGTGCTGCCCCTCAGCGACGAGGAGACCGCACAGGCGATCGCGGCCCAGGCCATGCGCTGCGGCGGCTGCGGCGCCAAGGTGGGTGCCAGCGTCCTGTCGCGGGCGCTGGGGGACCTCTACACCGTGCCCAACGCCGACGTGCTGGTGGGCCTGGACGCCCCCGACGACGCTGCCGTGGTGCGCGTGCCGCCGGGCAAGCTGCTGGTGCACTCGGTCGATTTCTTTCGCGCCTTTGTCGACGACCCCTACCTGTTCGGGCGCATTGCGGCCAACCACGCCCTGGGCGACATCTACGCCATGGGTGCCGAGCCGCACACCGCCACCGCCGTGGCCACCATACCGCCCGGCCTGGAAACCAAGGTCGAGGACACGGTGCGGCAGTTGATGTCCGGTGCGGTGGAGGTGCTCAACCAGGCCGGCTGTGCGCTCATCGGCGGCCACACGGGCGAGGGGCAGGAACTGGCCCTGGGTTTCGCGGTCAATGGCCTGCTCGACGACCAGCCCGCCCGCGCCCTGCAAAAAGGGGGTATGCGCCCGGGCGAGGCGCTGATCCTGACCAAGCCGATCGGCACCGGCACCCTCATGGCCGCGCACGCGCGCCTGCGCACCAAGGGCCGATGGATAGACGCCGCGCTGGCCTCCATGCAACTCAGCCCCCGCGATGCGGCCACCTGCCTGCGGGCACACGGCGCCACGGCCTGCACCGACATCACCGGCTTCGGCCTGCTGGGCCATGCCCTGGAGATGGCGCAGGCCTCGGGCACCGGGGTCGTGCTGCATCTGGCGTCCATCCCTGTGCTCGAAGGCGCCCTCGAGATGGCGAAGGCGGGCATCCTCAGTTCGCTGCAGCCGGCCAACGTTCGCCTGCGGCGCGGCATCGCCAATCAGCCCGAAGCGGCTGCGCACGCGGTCTACCCCTTGGTGTTTGACCCCCAGACCGCTGGTGGCCTGCTGGCCAGCGTTCCGGCCGCGCAGGCCCAGGCCTGTGTGGCCGCCTTGCGCCAGCTGGGCTACGGCCAGGCGGCGGTGATCGGCGAGGTGGTGGCTGCGGCATCGCCCGAGGCCCCGGTGCATCTGCTGGCCTGAGTCCACCCCGAGCGATGCCTGGCGCCGATCCGCTCACCCCCGGCTTCATGGTCCTGCAGGGCAACCGCCTGGAGGATCTGCGCGACCTGCTCGTCAACACCCTGAAACAGCGTCCTCTGGGGCCACTGGAGGCCGAGGTCGTCCTGGTGCAGAGCAACGGCATGAAGCACTGGCTGGAGCTGGCCCTGGCCGATGACGCGGCCCTGGGCATCTGCGCCGCCACCCGCATGGAGCTGCCTGGCGCCTTCCTCTGGCAGGCCTACCGCGCTGTGCTGGGCCCACAGCACGTCCCCGAACAACTGCCCCTGGACAAGCCCACGCTGCTGTGGCGGCTGTGGCGCGTGCTGCCGCAGTGGGTGAACGGGCAGCCCGTTTACGCCGCGCTGCAACGCTACCTGGCCAGCGATGCCGACGGGCGCAAGCGCTACCAGCTGGCCCAGCAACTGGCCGACGTGCTTGACGGCTATCAGAGCTACCGCGCCGACTGGCTCGCGGACTGGGAGCAGGGTCGCGACCAGTTGCGCAACCCGCTCGGGCAGGCCGTGCCACTGCCCGAAGACCAGCGCTGGCAAGCACAGTTGTGGCGTGACGTGCTGGCTGACCAGGCCACTGATGGGCAGGCCGCCAGTCTGGCCTCCCGTGCCGATGTGCATGAACGGTTCATGCACGCCCTGCGCCATTGGCCGGCACACCGCCCAAGACCGGTCGGTCTGCCTCCGCGCATCACGGTGTTCGGCATCTCGTCGCTGCCCATGCAGCAGGTGGAAGCCCTGGCCGCGCTGGGGCAGCTGTGCCAGGTGCTGCTGTTCGCCCAGAACCCGTGCCAGTACCACTGGGGCGACTTGGTGGAGGGGCGCGAATGGCTGCGCCAGCTTGAACGCCGCCGCCGCGAAGGCAAGCCCGGCCAGCAGGCACAGTTGCCGCCCGAGTTGCTGCACACCCAGGCGCACCCGCTGCTCGCGGCCTGGGGCCAGCAGGGGCGCGACCACCTGCACCTCCTCGACGCCTTCGACCTGCCGCCCCAGTACCGCCAGCGCTTCGACACCATCGACGTGTTCGTGGACCCGGCGGCGCAGGCCGCGCCCACGCGGCTGGCACGCCTGCAGGCCGACATCCTGCATCTCAACCCGCCACCCGCCGAGCCCGAAGCCGTGCCGCCCGACGACAGCATCCTCTTCACCATGGCCCACTCGCACCAGCGCGAGGTGGAGGTGCTGCACGACCAACTGTTGGCCTGGTTCGATGCCGATGCCTCCCTGAAACCGTCGGACGTGATGGTGATGGTGCCCGACATGACCGCTTTTGCGCCACACATCCAGGCCGTTTTTGGGCGTTTTGCACCGGGCACGCCCCGGCACGTGCCCTACAGCGTGGCCGACCAGTCTGCCAGCCAGCAGCCGCTGGCCCGCGCCCTGGCGGCGCTGCTGGAACTGCCCCAGTCCCGCGTGACGCTGGCCGACTGGATGGACGCCTTCGAAGCGCCTGCCGTTCGGCAGCGTTTCGGCCTGGGCGAAGACGACGTGGCCCAACTGCGTACCTGGCTGGTGGACGCCGGGGTGCGCTGGGGTCTGGACGGCGACCACCGCCGCCACTGGGGGCTGCCCTCTGGCATGGCCGACCTGAACCAGAACACCTGGTCCTTCGGGCTGCGGCGCATGCTCCTGGGCTACGCCATGGGCGACGGCCCGGCCTGGCAGGGTGTGGCGCCGCTGGGCGCGGTGGGGGGGCTGTCGGCCCGCCTGGCGGGCGCCCTGGCACAGTGGCTGGACGCGATGGACGGCACCTGGCGCGACCTGCAACGTCCTCGCACACCGGCAGATTGGGCCGCCCTGCTGCGCGAACTCGTGGAGCGCTTCTTCGACCCCGCCGACGATGCCGAGGAACGCGAGTTGCAGCGTCTGCTGGCCCCGCTCGGTCCCTGGCTGCAGCAGTGCGCCACCGCCGGGCTGGACGAGCCCATGCCATTGGTGGTGCTGCGCGATCATCTGCAGGCCCAGTGGGAAGCCCCGGCGCTGCGCCAGCGCTTCTTTGGCGGCGGCGTGCAGTTCGCCACCCTCATGCCCATGCGTTCCATCCCGTTCCGCGTGGTCTGCCTGCTGGGCATGAACGACGGCGACTACCCGCGCCGCACCACCCCGCGCGACTTTGATCTGATGGGCAGCCACCGCCGCCCCGGCGATCGCGCCCGCCGCGAGGACGACCGCTACCTGTTCCTGGAAGCGTTGTTGTCGGCCCGCGAAAAACTCTGGATCAGCTGGTGCGGCCGCCGCGCCAGCGACGACGCCGAGCAGCCCCCTTCGGTGCTGGTGGCACAGCTGATGGACGCTTGCGCCGCCTACTGGCTAGACCCGCCCCGGCCCTGCTTGCAGCCGCTGCAGCCCTTTTCGCGCCGGTACTTCGAGCCTGCGCTGCCGGGCGCGGCCCCGGCGTTCAGCACCTACGACGCCGACTGGCAGGCCGCGCATGCTGCAGCGCAGCCAGCGGCCCTTGAGCTGTCCCCCCCTCCCATGCCGCCCGAGTTGGAACTGTCCAGTCTGGAGCGCTTCGTGCGCGAACCCGTGGAATGGCACTGGCACGCCAGGTTGGGCGTGTGGTTCCAGACGCTGGACGAACGGCCCGACGACGCCGAGCCGTTCGCGCTGGATGGCCTGCAACGTCACCGCCTGGGCACAGAACTGCTGCGCACCAGCGACCCGGCGCAAGCGCTGGAAAGTATCCGCCTGCGTGGCGAGCTGCCTCTGGGGGGTGTCGGACTGCGGCACGCCCGCGCCCTGCAACGCGAGGCCAACACCGTGCTGGAGCGCGCGCAACCGTGGTTCGGACACTACCCTCTGTCCACGCCGCCGGTGAGCGTGTCGTGGGCCTTGGGGGCGTACACCGTCACGGGGGTGGTGGAAGGCCTGCGCGGTGCTCCGCATGGGGCGGAAAGCGACTGCCTGGCCCCCTGGCTGCAGTGCGACATGCGCACCGGCGCCGTCGCGCACAAGATGGGTGGCGAAGTGGTGCCGCGTGCCGACCTGCTGCGCGCCGCCTGGGTGCGCCACGTGGCCCTGTGCGCCACAGGCCGCCCCGTGACCACCGTGCTGCTGGGCTTGGACAACGCGGTCTGGCTCAAGCCGCTGCCTGCCGCGCAGGCACAGGCATTGGGCGAGCGCTGGATCGCCGCAGCGCAGGAGGCCTGGAAGACCATGCCCCCGGTCAGTGGCCGTGCCGCTGTCGCTTACGAACAGACCCGCCAACGGGCCAGCAGTACTGAAGAGGGCGCCGACCCGCTGCGCCGCGCGCGCGAAGCCTTCGATGGCAGCCACAACAGACCTGGCGAGCGCGACCGCTCGCCCTACCTGACCCGCAGCATCGCCTCGTTCGACGACATGGCAGACGCCTTGCCCCACTGGGCCGCGCTGTTGTATGAAGACCTGCTTCTTCACGCCCGCCTGGGCTGGCCACCCGGCCTGAATGGTGCTGACGATGGGGAGGTCGGAACATGAACACGCCCCCCATCCTGCCGCTGGACGTGCTGGGCATGCCGCTGCGCGGCCGCCAGATCATCGAGGCCAGCGCCGGCACCGGCAAGACCTGGACCCTGGCCGCCCTGTACCTGCGGCTGGTCCTGGGGCACGGCCGCTCATCGGATGGTGCCCCAGATCCGTTCGCCGCCGCTCTCATGCCGCCCGACATCCTGGTGATGACCTTCACCGAAGCCGCCACCGCCGAACTGCGCAAGCGCATCCGCGAGCGGCTGGCCGAGGCTTGTGGCTTCTTCCGCCAGAGCGGTGCCGAGGGCGATGCCTTCCTGCATGCCCTGCGCGGCAGCTACCCGCCCGAGCTATGGAACGCCTGCGCCTACCGGCTCGACCTGGCTGCGCAGTGGATGGACGATGCCGCCGTCTTCACCATCCACGCCTGGAGCCACCGCATGCTGCAGGAGCATGCCTTTGAAAGTTCCAGCCTGTTCCAGCAAAGCGTGGTGGAAGACGGCCAGACCCTGCGCCTGGCCGTGGCGCAAGACCACTGGCGCCAGCACTTCTACGACCTGCCGCCCGAGGCCGTGGACGCCTTGCTCGCCGTGGCCAAGGACCCGGCGCACCTGCTGGAGCGCATTGCCGAACGCTGGCAGGCCGCCGAGCGCTCGCCCGAGGCCGATGCGGCCCTGAGCAGCGATGCAGAACCGCCATCGCCCCGGGAACTGCTGCTGCAGGCAGGCCGCTGGCAGGCGGAACTGCCCGCGCTGGAAGTCGCCGCCCGCGCCGCCTGGACACCCGAATGGATCGAAGCCATCAGCGCCGCAGCCACCAGCAAGGCCCTCAAGGGGCACCCGGCCAACCACTTACCCGGGCGGCTGGCCAAGATGGCCGCATGGCAGCAGGGCGGGCAGGCGGACGAAGGCGTACTGCAGCGCTTCACCGCCGCCGCCTTGGCCGAAGGCTGGCCCGCCGCGCCCGACCTGTCGCCCCTGGCACCGCTGGACGCCCTGAGTCAGCACCTGCAGCAGCGCCCCGAGCTGGAAGATGCCGTGCTCGACCACGCCGCCTGGGCGCTGCGCCGCGCCTACGCCCAACGCAAAGCACAGGCCGCGCAGTTCGACTTCCAGGACCTGCTGCAACGCCTGCACCACGCCGTGCACGCGCCCGACGGCAGCCTGGCCGCCGCCATCCGCCGCCAGTTCCCCGTGGCACTGGTGGATGAATTTCAGGACACCGACCCCTGGCAGTACGGCACGCTGGAGCGCATCTACACCGGCGGCCAGGCCGACGCCGCGGGCCCCACGCTGGTGATGATCGGCGACCCCAAGCAGGCCATCTACAGCTTCCGTGGCGCCGACCTGCCCACCTACCTGCGCGCCCGCTCGCAGGCCCAGGCCATCCACACGATGGACGGCAACCACCGCTCCACGCCCGCGCTGGTGGACGCGCTCAACCACATCTTCGGGCAGGCCGATCGGCCCTTTGGCGACATCGGCTACCCCCACGTCCATGCCCGGCGGCCTGATGCCCCCGTGTGGAACGGTCCGGATTCGCCGACCGCCGTCACCGTGTGGCACACGCCCTTGGATGAAGCGCTGAATGCCGCCGCATCGGAGCAAATCCTGGCCCAGTGCTTTGCCGACGCGATGGCTCTTATGCTCGCGCAGGGCCACGCCCAGCCGCAGGACATGGCCGTGCTTGTGCGCAGCGGGCGCGAGGCCGACCTGATCCGGACTGCCCTGGGTCAGCGCGGCGTGCGCAGCGTCTACCTGTCGGAAAAAAACAGCGTGTTTGCCACCCAGGAAGCCCAAGACCTGTGGCGCCTGCTGCGGGCGCTGCAGTTGCCCCGCAACGGTGGCTTGCTGCGCGCCGCGCTGGCCAGCGCCACCTGGGGTCTGTCGCTGACCGAACTGGACCACCGCATCCACAACGAAGCCGCGTGGGAAGCCCTGCTGGAAAGCGTCTTGCGCTGGCAGTCTGTCTGGCGCCAGCAGGGCGTGCTGCCCGCGCTGCACCGCTGGCTGCACGACGAGGGCATTCCCGCCCGCCTGCTGGGGCAGGACGCCCGGGGCGAGCGGCGCTTGACCAACCTGCTACAGATCGGCGAATGGCTGCAGGTCGCCAGTGCCGAACTGCACGGCGAAGCCGCCTTGCTGCGCCATCTGGAGGCCCAGTTGCGCCAGCCCGGTCTGGCGGGCGACACCGCCCAACTGCGCCTGGAAAGCGACGAACGGCTGGTCAAGGTCGTGACCATGCACAAGTCCAAGGGCCTGCAGTATCCGCTGGTGTTTTTGCCCTTTGCCAGCGCCTTCCGCCGCGACGATGGCGGCGAGGAGGGCGCCGACGTCCTGGCCGAGAACATGCGCCTGCTCTATGTGGCCTTGACCCGCGCCGAGCGCGGCCTGTGGCTGGGCGTGGCCCCGCGCGCAAATGAGTTCACCGCCAAGGCCCAGCAGGGCAAGAGTGCGCTTTCCACTCTGCTGGGCCGCCGCAGCGCCGACGATCTGGGCGAACGTCTGGCCCTGTGGGCGCAGCACCCCCACATCACCGTGGCGCCACTGCCCGAACCTGCGGGTGCCCTGTACACCCCGCCCGGGCAGGCAGGCCCCAGCCGCAGCGCGTTGCAACCCGCCCGCGTGCTGCACAGCCACTGGTGGACGGCCAGCTTCAGCGCCCTGATGCGCCCTGGCCGCGATCGTGCTGCCGGCCATGCCCCCACCTGGGCCGAAGAACGCTGGATGGACGCCCAAAGCGATGCTGCCCCCAGCACCGAGGCCGAAGCTCCTCAGCCCACGCCCTTCGACGCCTTCCCCGCAGGCAGCGCCTACGGGACGCTGTTGCACGATCTGCTCGAATGGCAGGCCCTGCGCGACTGGCCCATTGCTGCCCCGGCGGGCAGCGAAGAGGCACAGGTGCATCAAACCGACTGGCAATCCTATCTGCAACACCGTACCCAGTCCGAAGGGCTGCTCCCTGCCGACGCAGCTCTGCTGCCGCGCTGGCTGCGCCTCATCGCCACGCGCGAACTGCCACTGCCCGATGTGGGCACGCCGCAAGCGCCCCTGCGTCTGGCCGACCTGCACCCCCACCGCGCCTGGGCCGAAATGGGCTTTTCGCTTCCCAGTGCCCCGTTGGCCGTGGATCGGCTGGACGCGCTCATCACCCGCCACCTGTGGCCCGGCGAGCCCCGGCCCGCCCTGGCGCCGCGCACGCTGGGCGGCATGCTCACCGGCTTCATGGACCTGGTGTTCGAGCACCAGGGCCGCTACCACGTGCTGGACCACAAATCCAACAAACTGGCTCGCTACACCCCGCAAACCATGCGCCAGGCCATGCTGGAACACCGTTACGACGTGCAGCTCACCCTCTACGTGCTGGCCCTGCACCGGCTCTTGCGCGCACGCCTGCCCGGGTACCGCTACAGCCACCACATGGGCGGCGCGGCCTACCTGTTCTTGCGCGGCATTGACGAGCCCGGCGCGGGTCTGGTGCACCTGTGCCCGCCGCAGGCGCTGATCGAAACGCTGGACGCCTGGCTTCGTGGTGCGCAAATGCCTGCCCCCACCGGCGAGGAGGCCACCGCATGAGCACGCCACTGTCCCCGCTGCACGGGGTGCCGGAGCAAGCCCCCTTTACCGCGCTGGACCGCGCCTTTGCGGCCTTTTTGCAGGAACGCCTGCCCAGTGCCGACCCGCGTCACACCTGGCTGGCCCTGCTGGTGAGCCACCTGCACGGCCTGGGCCACGCGCGGCTGGACCTGCCCACCCTGCACGCCACGCCGCAGCAGATGCTGCCCATTTGGCCAGACGCCGCACGCGGCCTGCTGCCGCCCGACCTGGACCTGGCCGCCGACACCTTGCCCTGGGCTGGGCGCGGCGACGGCACCGAGCCGCTGGTGCGGCAAGGCAGTGCCCTGTACCTGCGCCGCGCCTGGGTGGCGGAACAGCACATCCTGGCGTCCCTGCGGCAGCGGCTGGCACTGGCACAACCCGCTCCCGCCCACCTGCCACCCTTGCTGGACGAGCTGTTTGGCCCCGTGCCCCAAGGCCAGGTGGACTGGCAGCGGGTGGCCTGCGCACTGGCCGCGCGCGGCCAGCTGCTGCTGCTCACTGGCGGCCCCGGTACCGGAAAGACCACCACCGTGGCCCGCCTGCTGGCCCTGCTGCAGTCCCAGGCCGTGGCCGCTGGCGTGCCCCTGCGCATCCACCTGGCGGCCCCCACCGGCAAGGCCGCAGCGCGGCTGGGCGAATCGCTGACTGCCGCGCTGCAGCATCTGCCCACGGCCTTTGGCCAGGCACTGCAAGCCCACCCGCCACAGGCCCCCACCACGCTGCACCGCCTGCTGCGCCTCAGCCCCACGGGCGACCACCCGCCCGCGCAACCGCTGGCCACGGATCTGGTGGTGGTGGACGAAGCCTCCATGATCGACCTGGAAATGATGGCACGCCTGCTGGCCTGCGTGCCGGAACAGGCGCGGCTGGTGCTGCTGGGCGACAAGGACCAGCTCGCCTCGGTGGAGGCGGGCGCCGTGTGGGCCCAGTTGTGCGAAGGCGCGGAACAGGGTGGCTACGACGCCAGCACCGTGGCCTGGCTGTGCGAACAGGCCGGTTGTGACGTGGCGGCCTGGCAGGCCCAACCAGCCCAAAGCGCCGCGAGCCCCGCCCAGCGCGGCCTGTGGGATGAGCCCGCGCCCGTGCAGGCAGCATCTGCCTGGGCGCAGCACACCGTCATGCTGCGGCACAGCCACCGCTTCAACGCCCAGGGCGGCATCGGGCAATGGGCGCAGGCGCTCAACACGAGCGACGTGCAGCAGGTGCACGCGCTGTGGCAGGCCCTGCCCACATGGACGCCGAACGAGGCCGCCAGCGTCACCCGGCTGGACAGCGCCGCGCCCCGTGGCCCGGGCTGGGCCGCCTTTGTGCGGCAGGGCTGGCAAGCGTGGCTGGCCGCCCTGGCCCCCTGGCAGGCCTGGAGCGAAGGCGCCACCAAAACCGAGGCCGGGCAGACCGGTGTCGACGACACCCAGGCCCGCCACCTGCTGGACGCCTTCGCCTGCCTGCAACTGCTGTGCGCCTTGCGCGAAGGCCCGTGGGGCGTGCAGCAGGCGAACCGCGCCGTGGCCCAGGCCCTGCACCTGCCGCTGGAGGGCTGGTACGCCGGGCGGCCCGTCATGGTCACCCGCAACGACAGCGCCCTGGGTTTGATGAACGGCGACGTGGGCCTGTGCCTACCGCACCAGGGCCGCTTGCGCGTGGCCTTCCCGCAAGGGCAGGATGGGGTGCGCTGGGTGGCCTGTGCCCGGCTGGAAGCGGTGGAAACCGTCTTTGCCATGACCGTGCACAAATCGCAGGGCTCCGAGTTCGACGCCGTGCTGCTCATCGTGCCCGACCGCATCAGTCCGTTGCTCACGCGGGAGTTGCTCTATACCGCGCTCACCCGCGCCAAGGCCCGCGCCACCTGGCTGGCCGCTGCGCCCGAAGTGCTGGTGCAGGCGGTGGGGCAGCGCGTCTGGCGCAGCGGCGGGCTGGGGCACAATCCCTAGCCTTATGGCCCACGAACCGTCCCCCGAGCAGACCGAACGCGCCCGCGTGCTGCGCAAACAGCTCAACCACCACGCCCACCTGTACTACGTGCTCGACGCCCCGGCCATCCCGGACGCCGATTACGACCGTCTGTTCCGCGAACTCCAGGCGCTGGAGGCCGCGCACCCCAAACTGCTCACCCCCGACTCACCCACCCAGCGCGTGGGCGGCCGGGTGCTCGACGGCTTTGCCACCGTGCGCCACCGCGTGCCCATGCTCAGCATCCGCACCGAGACCGACACCGAGGCCAGCGGTGCACTGGCCTTCGACACCCGCGTGCGCAAGGAACTGGAACTCGATGCCGCCGCGCCCGCCGTGGTCTACGTCGCCGAGCCCAAGTTCGACGGCCTGGCCATCAGCCTGCGCTACGAAGACGGCGTACTGGTGCAGGCCGCCACCCGGGGCGACGGCGAGGTCGGCGAGGACGTGACCCAGAACATCCGCACCATCGGACAGATTCCGTTGCGGCTGGTCGACGCCGCCATCGGGGTGCCCCCCGTGCTGGAGGTGCGCGGCGAGGTCTACATGCGCCGCGACGACTTCGAGGCCCTCAACGAACGCCAGCGCGAGCGCATCGCCGCCGGTGCCAGGGGCGAGAAGACCTTCGTCAACCCGCGCAACGCCGCCGCCGGCGCGGTGCGCCAGCTCGACCCGGCCATCGCCGCCGAGCGGCCACTGAGCTTCTACGCCTACGGCCTGGGCGACATCACCCCGGCGGGCGAGGGCGGCCCGGTCTTCGCGACCCATTTCGAGATCCTCCAGGCCATCCGGGCCTGGGGTTTCCCGGTCTCGGAACTGGCGCGCACCTGCGTCGGTGCCGAAGCGTTGGTGGCCTACCACCGCGACATCGGCGAGCAGCGCGACCGCCTGCCCTTCGACATTGACGGTGTCGTCTACAAGGTCAACCGGCTCGACTGGCAGCGCGAACTGGGCTTCGTGACCCGCGAGCCGCGCTGGGCCGTGGCCCACAAGTACCCAGCCCAGGAGCAGATGACCACCGTGTTGGCCATAGACGTTCAGGTCGGGCGCACCGGCAAGCTCACGCCCGTGGCCAAGCTCGCCCCGGTGTTCGTGGGCGGGGTCACCGTGACCAACGCCACGCTGCACAACGAGGACGAGGTCCAGCGCAAGGACGTGCGCGTGGGCGACACGGTGATCGTGCGCCGCGCCGGCGACGTGATCCCGGAGGTGGTGGCTGTGGTACCCGCAGGCGGCACGGGCGTGGCCGAAGCGTTGCCCGATGAGGTCGCTGCCGCCGGCGAAGCGCCTGCCGCGGCCAACGACGTGCAGCCCGGCTTGTTCGACCCCGCGCCGGCCCCCAGGCGCGGTGCCGTGTTCCACATGCCCGCGACCTGCCCGGTCTGCGGCAGCGCCGTGGTGCGTGAGGAGGGCGAGGCCAACCACTACTGCACCGGCGGCCTGTTCTGTTCCGCCCAGCGCAAGCAGGCGCTGCTGCACTATGCCCAGCGCCGGGCCATGGACATCGAAGGTCTGGGCGAAAAACTGGTGGACCAGCTGGTGGACGGCGGCGTGGTCCACACCCTGCCCGACCTCTACAAGCTGGGCCTGAGCGGCCTGGCCGCACTCGATCGCATGGCCGAGAAGTCTGCCCAGAACCTGCTCGACGCGCTCGAAAAGTCCAAGACCACCACGCTGCCGCGCTTCCTGTTCGGTCTCGGCATCCGTCACGTGGGCGAGGCCACAGCCAAAGAATTTTCAAGACATTTTGGAAGTCTTGACAACATCTTGCAGGCATCTGTTGAACAACTGCTTGAGGTTCGTGACGTGGGGCCGGTGGTGGCGCGCAGCCTGCATACCTTCTTTCAGCAGCCGCACAACCGCGAGGTGGTGGAGCAGTTGCGCGCCTGCGGCGTGACCTGGCCCGAAGGCGTGGGCGCACCGGTCGTGCCCCAGGTACTGGCCGGGCAGACCCTGGTGCTCACCGGCACCCTGCCCACCCTCACGCGCGACGACGCCAAGGCTCTGATCGAGGCCGCCGGCGGCAAGGTCAGTGGCGCGGTGAGCAAGAAGACGAACTATGTGGTGGCCGGCGCAGAGGCGGGCAGCAAGCTCGACAAGGCCCGCGAACTGGGCGTGCCAGTGATCGACGAAGCGGGCCTGCGCACATTGTTGGCGGGCTGAGCCTGGCCCGGCGCGTCACTTGAATTTGTAGTGGTCCCGGTTGAGCACCGCTGCCACGGCCGTGACCTCTTCGGGGAACATCTGCAGGTTGAGCATGGAATTGCACTGCTCGACCATGCCGCGCAGCAGGCCGGCGGTGTTGATGATGCCCAGCGGACGGTAGATCGAATGGCCATTGCCGCCGACCTTTTCGGCGTGGCACTGTGCGCACTTGTGCTCGGCCATCAGCTGTTCTCCGAGCTTGAGGTCGGCGCCCTGGAAGATTTCCGCGCCCTGGGCGCGCGCGGTCCACGACCACAGCAACCCGCCGACCAGCAAGGCCGTGACACCCAGCCAGCGCAGCCACCGGGCACGGGAATCTAGCGTAAGAGTGGTGGGGCGACGGTGCGGCATCAGGGGACCTCCAGGAAGCTGAGGGAGCCGGCGTGCGTGCGGCGCACCGGCGTGTATTCGTGCATCACTTTACACTGGACGCTGCCGGACACCGCCCCCTGAAAACCCCACCACCCACTGCGTTATTCCGCCGCACCCTCACATGGCCATACAACCGATACTCCGAATGGGCGACCCGCGCCTGCTGCGCGTGGCGCAACCCGTCAAAGCCTTCGACACCCCCGAACTGCATCGGCTGATCGGCGACATGCACGATACCATGGCCGCGGCCCAAGGGGCCGGCCTGGCCGCGCCGCAGATCGGCGTCGACCTGCAGGTGGTGATCTTCGGCACCGGGGCGGTCAACCCGCGTTACCCCCACTATGAGCCGGTGCCGCGCACGGTGCTGGTCAACCCCGTCATCACCCCGCTGGACGCCGAGGAAGAGGAGGATTGGGAAGGCTGCCTGTCGGTGCCCGGCCTGCGGGCCATGGTGCCGCGCTGGCGCCGCATCCGCTATACCGGCTTCGATCCGCAGGGGCGGCCCATTGAGCGCGAGGCGGAGGGTTTCCACGCCCGCGTCGTGCAGCACGAGTGCGACCACCTGATCGGCAAGCTCTACCCCATGCGGGTGCGCGACTTCACCCGCTTCGGCTTCACCTCTGTGATGTTCCCGGAACTCGACCGCCTGGAAGACGACTGACGGCAGACCCTGTGCCCGCCGGGTTCACGGGTTTTCTTCGAGCACGTCGAGCAGTTCGGTCTCGATGGCGATCTGCTGGCGGTTGAGCTGCAGTTCGGCGCCACTGATGAGGAAGGTGTCCTCGACCCGTTCGCCCAGGGTGGTGACCTTGGCCAGTTGCAGGCTGATGTGGTGCCTGGCCAGCACGCGGGCAATGCAGTAGAGCAGACCGGCGCGATCGCTGGCCGAAATGCTCAGCAGCCAGCGCTGCGCCTTCTCGTCGGGCCGCAGGTCCACCCGGGGGATCACGGGGAAGTTTCTGACGCGGCGCGACAGCCGTCCCCTGCTGGGCGCCGGCAGGGGACCGGGCTCCAGCAGGGTCCGGGTCAGGCCGGGTTCGACCATGGCGATCAGTTCCCGGTAGTGCGAGGACAGGGCCGGGGTGACCACCTGAAAGGTGTCCAGGGCATGGCCGTCGCGGGTGGTGTGCACCTTGGCGTCGAGGATGCTGAAGCCGGCTTCGTCGAAATAGCCGCAGATGCGCGCGAACAGGTCGGTCTGGTCCAGGGCGTAAACCAGCACCTGCAGGCCCTCGCCGGCGGGCGACAGCCGTGCCCGGACGATGACCGGTGGCCGCTCCGAGGGCGCTGCCTGGGCCAGGGGGCGCGAGAGTTGCCGGGTATGCCAGGCGATCTCGTCGGCCTGGTGGCGCATGAAGTAGCTGACGTCGAGCTGCTCCCACAAGGCCTTGTGCGCCTGGTGGGGCAGGGCGTGCAGCGCAAGCTGGGCCAGGGCCTCGCGCTTGCGTGCCTCCACCACGGCATCGGGATCGGGCGCGCGGCCCCCCAGGGCGCGCAGGGTGTAGCGGTACAGGTCTTCGAGCAGCTTGCCCTTCCAGGCGTTCCAGACCTTGGGGCTGGTGCCACGGATGTCGGCCACGGTGAGCAGGTAGAGCGCGGTCAGCCGCCGCTCATGCCCCACCCGGCGCGCGAAGGCGGCGATGACCTCGGGGTCGCTCAGATCCTCTTTCTGGGCCATGCGGCTCATCGTGAGGTGCTCGGCCACCAGGAACGCGATCAGTTCGGTGTCGGCCTTGCCGATGCCGTGCTGACGGCAGAAGGTCCGCACGTCTCGGGCACCCAGTTCGGAATGGTCCCCGCCACGCCCCTTGGCGATGTCGTGGAACAGCGCGGCCGTGTAGAGGATCCAGGGCTTGTCCCAGCCGGCGGCCAGCTGCGAGCAGAACGGGTACTCGTGGGAATGCTCGGCAATGAAGAAGCGCCGCACGTTGCGCAGCACCATCAGGATGTGCTGGTCCACGGTGTAGACGTGGAACAGGTCGTGCTGCATCTGGCCCACGATGTTGCGGAACACCCAGAGGTAGCGCCCCAGCACCGAGGTCTGGTTCATCAGCCGCATGGCGTGCGTGATGCCCTCGGGCTGCTGCAGGATCTTCAGGAAGGTGGCGCGGTTGACCGGATCGCGCCGGAAGGCCGCGTTCATCACGGAACGGGCATTGAAGAGCGCGCGCAGGGTGCGCGCCGACAGCCCCTGGATGCCGACCGTGGTCTGGTAGAGCAGAAAGGTCTCCAGGATGGTGTGCGGCTGCTGGACGTAGAGGTGGTCGCTGGCCACCTCCAGCATGCCCCCCTTGTCCAGAAAGCGTTCGTTGATGGGTCGAAGGCCGCCGGCATCGCGGTGCTCGTCGCTGTCGAGCCGCTCCTGGATGTTGAGCAGCAGGATCTGGTTGAGCTGGCTCACGGCCTTGGCGGCCCAGTAGTAGCGCTTCATGAGCGCCTCGCTGGCGCGCCGCGCGCCGCGGGCACGCTGGTGGCTGCGCGCGACCACGGCCCCCTGTGCGGACTCGCCGGCGCCGCCCGCCGGTTCCCTTGCGGGCACCTGGGCCTGGAAACCGAACGACTCGGCCACGGCCGTCTGCAGGTCGAACACCAGGCGGTCTTCCCGTCGCCGCGCCAGCAGGTGCAGGCGCGCCCGGATCAGGCTCAGCAGGGCCTCGTTGGCCTTGATCTGGCGCGCTTCCAGGTGGGTAGCCAGGCCGCTGGAGGCCAGCTCGTCCCAGCTTTGCCCGAGGCCTGCGGCCTTGGCCACCCACAGCACGATCTGCAGGTCGCGCAAGCCACCGGGCGATTCCTTGCAGTTGGGTTCCAGGGCGTAGGGCGTGTTCTCGTACTTGTGGTGGCGGTGGCGCATTTCGAGCGACTTGGCCACGAAAAAGGCCTTGGGGTCCATGGCCTCGCCGAGGGCCGCCACCAGCTGCCGGTAAGCACCGCGGTGGCCCGTGACCAGCCGGCTCTCCAGCAGCGACGTCTGGACGGTGACATCGCCGCGCGCTTCGCCCAGGCATTCGTCCCGGGTCCGCACGCTGGAGCCGATCTCCAGCCCCACATCCCAGCAGGTGCTGATGAACCCCTCGATCCGGGTGCGCAGGGCCGTGTCCTGCTGCGCATCGCTGCCGGGCGGCAGCAGCACGAGCACGTCGACATCGGAATAGGGAAAGAGTTCGCCCCGGCCGTAGCCGCCCACGGCCACCAGGGCGCATTCGCTGGAAAAACCGGCGCGGCGCCACAGCTGGCGCAACACCTGGTCGGTCTGCCGGCTCAGTTGCCGCAATATGCCGTGAATCGAGCGCGAGGCAGGCCCCAGTGAGGCAATGCGCTCCAGCAGGGCCTGCTTGCCCTCGCGGTAGGTCTGGCGCAGGGCCGCCAGTTCCAGGTGCTCGTCCATGGTCTGTCCGGTCCGGCTGTCTGGCGCCTGAAGCCTCAGGCCTGCGGCTTGACGAAGGCCGGTGGCGGTGGTGTGCCGGTCGACACCGTCATGACCTCGTAGCCGGACTCGGTGCACAGCACCGTGTGTTCCCACTGGGCCGAGAGCGAGCGGTCCTTGGTCACGATGGTCCAGCCGTCGCCCATCTCGCGGATCTCGCGCCGGCCCTGGTTGATCATGGGCTCAATGGTGAAGGTCATGCCGGCCTGAAGTTCCATGCCGGTGCCGGGCTTGCCGTAGTGCAGGATCTGCGGGTCCTCGTGGAACTTCTGCCCGATGCCGTGGCCGCAGAACTCGCGCACCACCGAGTAGCCGTTGGCTTCGGCGAAGGTCTGGATGGCGTGGCCGATGTCCCCCAGCCGCACCCCCGGACGCACCAACTCGATGCCCTTCCACATGGCCTCGTAGGTGATCTGGCTCAGGCGCCTGGCGGGAATGGACACGTCGCCCACGGCAAACATGCGGCTCGTGTCGCCGTGCCAGCCGTCCTTGATCACCGTGATGTCGATGTTGACGGTGTCGCCCTTCTTGAGCGGCTTGTCGTTCGGGATACCGTGGCAGATCACCTGGTTGACCGAGGTGCAGATGCTCTTGGGGTAAGGGTTGTAGCCCGAGGGCGCATAGTTCAGCGGTGCCGGAATGGCCTGCTGCACGCCAACGATGTAGTCGTGGGCCAGGCGGTCGAGCTCGTTGGTGGTGACGCCGGGCTTGACGAAGGGGGTGAGGTAATCCAGCACCTCGGCGGCGAGTCGGCCCGCCAGGCGCATGCCTGCGATGCCAGCGGGGTCCTTGATGGTGATGGTCATGGCCTGAAGCGTGTCGGTTTGCTGCGCTGGCTGCGGGCACGGCGCGGCGGTGAATTCGGCGTGGTAAAGCCCCTTGGTGCTTGAGTTTACAGGGGGCACCGACGGGGGGTGAGATCCTACCGCATCGCCCATTGCCCTGTGCTGCACGGAGGAACTTTTCCACCCGCGCCGCGTTGGGGTTGCTGCCGCTGTAGCGTCATTAGAATCGGGGAAAACACCGTCGGAATGCACAATGAGCCAACCCGCCAGAATCAAGATATGGGCACAGTTGCAGGTCACCGTGGGGCTGGCCCTGCTGGTGGTCTGGGTGGCCGTCATCGCTTGGCAATCCCACGTCTACCGGGCCGCGGCCATCGAGCAAAGCGAACAGTTCAGCCTGAGCATGCACCATGCCGCCATGGCCGGCCTGACCGGAATGATGGTGACCGGCACCATTTCCGAGCGCAAGATCCTTCTCGACCAGCTCAACGAACTTGAGGGCATCCGTGAATTGCGCGTGGTGCGGGGCCCGGGGGTGGCGGCGACGTTCGGCCCCGGCACACCGGAGGACGCCAAGCCCGACGCCGACGAACAGTGGGTCATCGACAACGCCCAGAAACGGGCCATCGTCGGTGCAGACGAGGGCGGGGAGTATCTGCGGGTGATCCGTCCCACGCTCAATACCAGCGACTACCTGGGCAAGAACTGCATGCTCTGTCATGCGGTGCCCGAGGGCAGTGTGCTGGGCGTGGTCAGCATCAAGCTGCCGCTTGACCAGATGAACGAGGATCTGGCCGCCCAACGCTGGAAGTCCGTGCTGATGGCCATCGTGACGAGCATTCCCGTCATGCTGCTCATCTACCCCTTCATCAACCGCGTCGTGACCCGTCCGCTGGCCGCCGGTGTGCAGGTGGCGCATTCCATAGCCACCGGGGACCTGACCACCAACGTCGAGGTCACCTCCCAGAATGAAATCGGTGGCCTGCAGCGTGCGCTGGGCGAGATGACCGAGAGCCTGCGCCGCATCGTCGGGCAGGTCAGATCGGGCACCGATGCCATCTTCAGCGCCTCCCGGGACATTGCGCAGGGCAACGCCGACCTGTCGGCACGCACCGAATCCCAGGCGGACGCCATCGAGCAGATTTCCTCCTCCATGCAGCAGCTGTCCTCGGTGGTCAACCAGAACGCCGACAGTGCCCGCGAGGCCAACCGGCTGGCCCAGTCGGCCTCCGATGTGGCCCAGCGGGGCGGTGAGGCGGTGTCCCAGGTGGTCAGCACCATGGATCTGATCCAGACCTCTTCACGCAAGGTCGCCGACATCATCGAGGTGATTGACAACATCGCCTTTCAGACCAACATCCTGGCGCTCAACGCCGCCGTGGAAGCGGCCCGTGCCGGCGAGCAGGGGCGGGGGTTCGCCGTCGTGGCCTCCGAAGTCCGCGCGCTGGCCCAGCGTTCGGCCACGGCCGCGCGCGAGATCAAGGCGCTGATCGACGACTCCGTTCTGCGGGTCAGCGAGGGCAGCACCCAGGTGCATCAGGCGGGCTCCACCATGACCGAGGTGGTGCAGGCCATTCAGCAGGTGACCGACATCATCGGCAACATCGCCTCGGCCGGTCAGGAGCAGACCCAGGGCATCGAGCGGGTCAGTGCGGCCATTGCCGGCATGAGCGGGGTGACGCAGCAGAACGCCGCGATGGTGGAGCAGGCTGCTGCGGCCGCCAAGTCGCTAGAGGAACAGGCCGAACACCTGGAGCGGATCATCGGGGCCTTCCGCCTGGACGGCACCGCACCCGCCAGACCGCACCCGGACGTGCCCCGCCTGAACTGAGGCGGCGCGGGAGGGTGGTGGCACCCGGACCGGCAGGATGGGTGGCCTGCCCGGAGGGACTCGAACCCCCGACCTGCTGCTTAGAAGGCAGCTGCTCTATCCAGTTGAGCTACGGGCAGCGGCAAAGAGAAAGCGAAGGCCCGGTGGCAGGGCCTTGCATGGGGGATGTTCTTGGTCGGAGCGAAAGGATTCGAACCTTCGACCCTCTGCTCCCAAAGCAGATGCGCTACCAGACTGCGCTACGCTCCGACGCGAATCACGCATTGTAGCCGCAGGCCCCAGGCCCCGCTGTCAACGGTTGCCTTCACCTGCCCCCGGGTGCGCGCCCGCTGAACAGCGCCGCCCGGGCTTCGGGCGTGGTCAGGGGCTTTTGCTGGCTCGCCAGCACCGCCAGGCCCCGCTGAACCGCAGGACGCGCACCGATGCGCTCGTACCACGCCCGCAGGTGCGGGTAGTCCGCCCAGTCGATGCCCTGGCGCTCCCAACGGTTGACCCAGGGGAAGGTCGCGATGTCGGCGATGCTGTAGCTGCGCCCGCCCAGCCAGGCGCTGGCCTGCAGGCGCTGGTCCATCACGCGGTACAGGCGCTTGGCCTCGTTGGTGTAGCGGTCGATCGCGTAGCCGATCTTCTCGGGGGCGTAGCCCCGGAAGTGGTGGGCCTGCCCCAGCATCGGTCCGGCCCCCCCCATCTGGAACATGAGCCACTGCAGCACCTCGAATTTCTGGCGGTCGGTGCGCGGCAGGAGCTTGCCGAACTTCGAGGCCAGGTAGACGAGGATGGCACCCGACTCGAACATCGAGATCGGCTTGCCGTCCGGGCCGTCGGGGTCCACGATGGCCGGAATCTTGTTGTTGGGGCTGATCTTCAGGAACGCCGGCTCGAATTGCTCGCCTGCGCTGATATCGACGGGGATGGCCCGCCAGTCGCGCCCGAGGCGCTGACCGCATTCTTCGAGCATGATGTGGATTTTTTGCCCGTTCGGGGTGGGCCAGGAATAGACGTCGATCATGGCAGGGGGCAATGGCGCGGGCCATTTCGTTGGTGGTTGATGGCGCGAACCATAGCATGAGGTCGCCGTTGGCCATCCGGGATGGCCAACTCCCCACATTTCCTCTCGAAATCCGGTGTCAATTGGTGCAAAATCTTGTGCGCGGTGCTAGAATGCGCGCTTCACGACCAAATGGGCGGGTAATCACCGGCCCATTTTTTTTGGCTGATCGGTTTGACCCGATCGGCCAAACGCAACGCACCAACGAACACGAACCACATACGCATGACCTGGCAACAAACCGTCGAGCAGACCGTCACCGGTCTGGGGTACGACCTGGTGGACCTGGAGCGGTCTGCCGGGGGCCTGTTGCGCGTCACCATCGACTGGCCCTGGGAGCCGGGCCAGCCGGAGCGTTTTGTCACGGTCGAGGACTGCGAGCGCATCACGCGCCAGCTCCAGTATCTGCTCGAAGTCGAAAACGTCGACTACAAGCGCCTGGAGGTGGGCTCGCCCGGCATCGACCGGCCGTTGCGCCACGAGAACGACTTCGTCCGGTTCACCGGACAGGTGGTCGACGTCACGCTCAAGGCGCCCATCGGATCGGCCGCCGGAGCGGGTGGCGTGGCCGCCAACCGCAAGAAATTCCGGGGTACGCTGGAACGCGCCGAGGACGGCACGGGCTGGCAGGTGGTCTGGAGCGACGAGCCCGAGCGCAAACCCGGACAGCGCGTCAGCAAGAAGGCGCCTCCCCCGCCGGTGCAGGCCCTGGGCTTCACCCTCGACGAGATACGCGAGGCGCGACTGGCGCCCATCGTGAGTTTCAAGGGCCGGGCAGCGGCCGGACAGATTTGACTTATTCAGTACAGCAGCAGAGTTACGGAAAGGCAGGCGAGTGAAATGAATCGCGAAATGTTGATGTTGATCGATGCGATCTCGCGTGAGAAGAACGTGGAACGCGATGTGGTGATGGGCGCCGTCGAATCGGCGCTGGCCTCGGCCACCAAGAAGCTGCACCAGGGTGAAGTCGACATCCGCGTGACCATAGACCCCGACACCGGCGCCTACGAAACCTTCCGCCGCTGGCTGGTTGTGCCCGACGAAGCTGGCCTGCAGAACCCCGATGCCGAGGAGCTGTATTCCGACGTGGTCGAGGACGTGCCCGACATCCAGGTCGGCGACTACATCGAAAAGCAGATCGAGAGCGTGCCCATCGGCCGCATCGGCGCCATGGCCGCCAAGCAGGTCATCCTGCAAAAGATCCGCGACGCCGAGCGCGAGATGCTGCTCAACGACTTCATGTCACGCGGCGACAAGATCTTCGTCGGCACCGTCAAGCGCATGGACAAGGGCGACCTCATCGTCGAGAGCGGCCGCGTCGAGGGTCGCCTGCGCCGCAGCGAGATGATCCCCAAGGAAAACTTCCGCACCGGCGACCGCGTCCGCGCCATGATCATGGACGTGGACCTGACCCTGCGTGGCGCCCCGATCCTGCTGTCGCGCTCGGCGCCCGAGTTCATGATCGAGCTGTTCCGCCAGGAAGTCCCCGAAATCGAACAGGGCCTGCTCGAGATCAAGACCTGCGCCCGCGACCCGGGTTCGCGCGCCAAGATCGCCGTGCTCTCCCACGACCGCCGCATCGACCCCATCGGCACCTGCGTGGGCGTGCGCGGCTCGCGTGTCAACGCCGTCACCAACGAGCTCGCCGGCGAGCGCGTCGACATCGTGCTTTGGTCCGAGGACCCGGCGCAGTTCGTCATCGGCGCGCTGGCCCCGGCCAACGTCGTCTCCATCGTGGTGGACGAGGAGCGCCACGGCATGGACGTGGTGGTCGACGAGGAAAATCTCGCCATCGCCATCGGCCGCGGCGGCCAGAACGTGCGCCTGGCCTCCGACCTCACAGGCTGGAAGATCAACATCATGACGGCCGACGAATCGGCCCAGAAGCAGGCCGAGGAAACCGGCGCCATCCGCGCGCTGTTCATGGCCAAGCTCGACGTCGACGAGGAAATCGCCGACATCCTGATCGAGGAAGGCTTCACCAGCCTCGAAGAGGTGGCCTATGTGCCGCTGCAGGAAATGCTCGAGATCGAGGCCTTCGACGAAGACACCGTCAACGAACTGCGCGCCCGTGCCAAGGACGTGCTGCTGACGATGGAGATCGCCAAGGAGGAGAGCGTCGAGGAAGTCTCGCAGGACCTGCGCGACCTCGAAGGCCTCAACACCGACCTGATCGCCAAGCTGGCCGAGGCCGGCGTGCACACCCGCGACGACCTGGCCGACCTGGCCACCGACGAATTGACCGACATCACCGGCCAGACCCCCGAAGAAGCGACGGCCCTGATCATGAAAGCCCGTGAGCACTGGTTCACCGGCGACGAAGCCAAGGCCGAGTCCTGATCACGGAGGCCCAACGGAGAACCCCCCATATGACAAGTACCACCGTCGCAGAATTCGCCGCCGAACTCAACAAACCCACGGCCACCTTGCTGGAGCAACTGGCCAGCGCCGGCGTGGCCAAGGCGTCCGCCGATGACGCGCTGTCCGATGCCGACAAGCACAAGCTGCTGAGCTTCCTGCAGGCCAGCCACGGCACGGCCACCGCCGAGCGCAAGAAGATCACGTTGACCAAGAAGTCGACCAGCGAGATCAAGCAGGCCGATGCCAGCGGCCGCGCGCGCACCATCCAGGTCGAGGTTCGCAAGAAGCGCACCTTCATCAAGCGCGACGACGAGGCGGTCGCCGCCGAGACCGCCCCGGTGGTACCGCCCGCCACCCCTGTGGTCGACGAGGCCGAGTTGGCCCGGCGTGAGGAGGAAGCCAACCGCCAGGCCGAACTGCTGCGCCGACAGGAAGAGGAACTGGCACTCAAGCGCCAGGAGCGCGCCGCCGCCGAGGCCCGTGCCGCGGCCGAGCAGGCCGAACGCGAAGCGCAGGCCGCCCAGGACCGCCAGCGCGAGGCCGAGGCCGCAGCAGCCACACCGCCTGTCGTGGCAGACCAGAACACCCCATCCGCTTCCGTGGCCACGCAAGCCGAGGACAAGACCCAGCAGCAGGCTGCTGCCGCGGCCGATGCCCAGCAGCGCAAGGACGACGAGCGCAAGGCCGAGGAGGAGCGTGCGCGCGACCTCGAAGCCCGCCGCCGCAAGGCCGAATCCGAGGCCGCCAACATCCGCGCCATGATGGCAGCACCCAAGAAGGTGCTGGTGGCCAAGAAGCCCGAGGAGCCTAAGCCCGCGCAGGCGGTCATCAAGGGCACCCTGCACAAGCCCGCCTCTGCGGCCAAGCCCGCCGGCACCCCCGGGGTGGCTGGTGCCGCCGCCGGCAAGAAGGAGGTCAAGTCCGAGAACCTTTCCTCCACCTGGAAGGACGACGCGGCCAAGAAGAAGGAAATCAAGACCCGTGGCGACACCTCGGGTGGGCGCTCCAACTGGCGTGGCGGTCCGCGTGGCGGTGGCCGCCGTGGCGGCCGCGACGACCGCGACCATGGCGCATCGTTCCAGGCCCCGGCCGAGTTCAAGGTCCTGGAAGTTCACATTCCCGAGACCATCACCGTGGCCGAACTGGCACACAAGATGGCGGTGAAGTCCTCCGAGGTGATCAAGCACCTCATGAAGCTGGGCCAGATGGTCACCATCAACCAGTCGCTCGATCAGGACACCGCCATGATCGTGGTCGAGGAAATGGGCCACAAGGCCATCCAGGCCGCGCTCGACGATCCCGAGGCCTTCACCGAAGAGGAAACCGCGCAGCACGAGGCCAACCTCGAACCCCGCGCGCCGGTGGTCACGGTCATGGGTCACGTCGACCACGGCAAGACCTCGCTGCTGGACTACATCCGCCGCGCCAAGGTGGCCGCAGGCGAGGCCGGCGGCATCACGCAGCACATCGGTGCCTACCACGTGGACACCCCGCGCGGCATGGTCACCTTCCTCGACACCCCGGGTCACGAGGCCTTCACGGCCATGCGCGCCCGCGGCGCCCAGGCCACCGACATCGTGATCCTGGTCTGTGCGGCCGACGACGGCGTCATGCCCCAGACCAAGGAAGCCGTCAAGCACGCCAAGGCGGCCGGCGTTCCCATCGTCGTGGCCATGACCAAGATCGACAAGCCCGACGCCAACCCCGACCGCGTGAAGCAGGAACTGGTGGCCGAAGAGGTCGTCCCCGAGGAGTACGGTGGCGAATCGCCCTTCGTGGGCGTGTCGGCCAAGACCGGTGAAGGCATCGACGAACTGCTGGAGCAGGTGCTGCTGCAGGCCGAAGTGCTCGAACTCAAGGCAACGGTCGACGCCAACGCCAAGGGCCTGGTCATCGAAGCGCGGCTGGACAAGGGCCGTGGCGCCGTGGCCACCGTGCTGGTGCAGTCCGGCACGCTCAAGGTGGGCGATGTGGTGCTCGCGGGCCAGACCTCCGGCCGCGTGCGCGCCATGCTCGACGAGAACGGCAAACCGACCAAGGAAGCCGGCCCGTCCATTCCGGTGGAAATCCAGGGCCTGTCCGAGGTGCCCCAGGCCGGCGACGAGTTCATGGTGCTGGCCGACGAGCGCCGCGCCCGCGAGATCGCCACCTACCGTGCGGGCAAGTTCCGCTCCACCAAGCTGGCCAAGCAGCAGGCCGCCAAGCTCGAGAACATGTTCGCCGACATGGCCGCAGGCGAGGTCAAGACCCTGCCCATCATCATCAAGGCCGACGTGCAGGGCTCGCAGGAGGCGCTGGCCGCCTCCCTGCTCAAGCTCTCGACCGACGAGGTCAAGGTCCAGCTCGTCTACGCGGGCGTGGGCGGCATCAGCGAGTCCGACGTCAACCTGGCCATTGCATCGGGCGCCGTGATCATCGGCTTCAACACCCGGGCCGATGCCGGCGCGCGCAAGCTGGCCGAGGGCAACGACATCGACCTGCGCTACTACAACATCATTTACGACGCCGTGGACGAGCTCAAGGCTGCCATGTCCGGCATGCTCTCGCCCGAAAAGCGCGAAGAGATCATCGGCATGGCCGAGATCCGCACCGTCTTCGTGGCCTCCAAGATCGGCACGGTCGCCGGCTGTATGGTCACCTCGGGGCACGTCACGCGGGCAGCGCACTTCCGCCTGCTGCGCGACAACGTGGTCGTCTACACCGGGGAGCTCGAGTCGCTCAAGCGCCTCAAGGACGACGTGCGCGAGGTCAAGGAAGGCTTCGAGTGCGGCATCAAGCTCAAGAACTACAACGACATCAAGGAAGGCGACCAGCTCGAATTCTTCGAGATCAAGGAAATCGCACGGACCCTGTAAGCCATGCCCGCGAAGAAATCGTCCACCCCGAACCGATCGTTCAAGGTCGCGGACCAGATCCAGCGCGACCTGACCGAGCTCATCGCGCGCGAGTTGAAAGACCCGCGCGTGGGCATGGTCACGCTCCAGTCGGTCGAGGTGACGCCGGACTACGCGCACGCCAAGGTCTATTTCAGCCTGCTCGCCGGTGATCCGCAGGGCACCGAGGCGGCGCTGAACCAGGCCGCCGGCTTCCTGCGCAACGGGCTGTTCAAGCGCCTGCACATCCACACCGTGCCGACGCTCCATTTCCATTTCGATCGCAGCATCGAGCGCGCGGCCGACATGAACGCCCTGATCGCCAAGGCGGTCTCCTCCCGGGCCAAGGAAGACTGACATGGAAGCGCCACGCACGAGGGTGCAGCGGCGCCCCGTGCATGGGGTGGTGCTGCTCGACAAGCCCGTCGGACTGTCCAGCAACCAGGCCTTGCAGAAGGTCAAATGGCTGCTGCGCGCCGAAAAGGCCGGGCACACCGGCACGCTCGACCCCCTGGCCACCGGCGTGCTGCCGCTGTGCTTCGGTGCGGCCACCAAGTTCAGCCAGCTCCACCTGGAGGCCGACAAGACCTACGAGACCACCCTGCGCCTGGGGGTGACCACCCGCACCGGCGATGCCGAGGGCGAGGTCATCGACACCCGCCCGGTGACCTGCAGCGTGGGCCAGGTGGTGGAGGTGCTGGACCGGTTCACCGGCCCCGTCACCCAGATGCCGCCCATGCACAGCGCCCTCAAGAAGGACGGCAAGGCCCTCTATGAGTACGCCCGTGCCGGTGTGGAGGTGGAACGCACGCCACGCACCATCACCATCCACGAGCTGGATCTGCTGCACCTGGACCTGAACACAGACGCACCCAGCCTGCGCCTGCGGGTCCATTGCAGCAAGGGCACCTACATCCGCACACTGGGCGAAGACATCGGACAGGCGCTGGGCTGTGGCGCGCACCTGTCGGCCCTGCGCCGCGTGCGCACCGGCGGTTTCGGTCTGGCCGATTGCGTGACCCTGGGCCAAATCGAGGCTCTGCCGGACGACGAGCGCCTGGGCCTGCTGCATCCGGTGGAAACCCTGCTGGGGGGACACGAACGTGTCACGCTCGAGAGCCATGATGCGGCACGCTTCCTCAGCGGGCTGCGCCGTCGCGGCCCCTGGCCGGACGCGCCCCGCGTGGCCGTCTACGGCGACCGGCCCGAGGCCCTGCTGGGCACGGCCCATGTCAAGGCCGGCGAACTCATACCCGGGCGACTGCTGAGCCCGATCGAAATTCAGCAAATCCTGGAACAGACACTGGAAACCACGCCATGAGCACTCCCATTCGCAACATCGCCATCATCGCGCACGTCGACCACGGCAAGACCACCATGGTCGACCAGCTGCTGCGCCAGTCGGGCACCTTCGCCGAACACGAGAAGGTCGTCGACACCGTGATGGACAACAACGCCATCGAACGCGAGCGCGGCATCACCATCCTGGCCAAGAACTGCGCCGTGAGCTGGGAAGGCACGCACATCAACATCGTCGACACCCCTGGCCACGCGGACTTCGGCGGCGAGGTGGAACGCGCCCTGTCCATGGTCGATGGCGTGGTGCTGCTGATCGACGCCCAGGAAGGCCCGATGCCGCAGACCCGCTTCGTGACCAAGAAGGCGCTGGCCCTCGGCCTCAAGCCCATCGTCGTGGTCAACAAGGTCGACAAGCCCGGCGCCAACCCAGACAAGGTCATCAACGCCGCCTTCGACCTGTTCGACAAGCTCGGCGCCAACGACGAACAGCTCGACTTCCCGGTGGTCTACGCCTCGGGCATCAACGGCTGGACCTCGCTGGAAGAGGGCGCACCGGGTGAGCAGTGGGGGCCCGACATGTCGGCCCTGTTCAACACCGTGCTCAAGCACGTGCCGGCCCACCAGGGCGACCCGGCCGCACCGTTGCAGCTGCAGATCTCCGCGCTCGACTTCTCCACCTTCGTCGGCCGGATCGGCGTGGGCCGCATCAGCGCCGGCACCATCCGCCCCGGCATGGACGTGGTGGTGATGGAAGGCCCCGACGGCAAGACCATCAAGGGCCGTATCAACCAGGTACTCAAGTTCCAGGGCCTGGACCGCGTGCAGGTGACCGAAGCCGGCCCTGGCGACATCGTGCTGATCAACGGCATCTCCGACATCGGCATCGGCGTGACCGTGACCGATCCGCTCAACCCGGCGCCGCTGCCCATGCTCAAGATCGACGAGCCAACCCTGACCATGAACTTCTGCGTCAACACCAGCCCGCTGGCCGGGCGCGAGGGCAAGTTCGTCACCAGCCGCCAGATCTGGGACCGCCTGCAGAAGGAACTGCAGCACAACGTGGCGCTGCGCGTGAAGGAAACCAGCGAGGACGGCGTGTTCGAGGTGGCTGGCCGCGGTGAACTGCACCTGACCATCCTGCTGGAGAACATGCGCCGCGAAGGCTACGAACTGGCCGTCTCCAAGCCGCGCGTGGTGTTCCGCGACGTCGACGGCGTGCGCCATGAGCCGATCGAGCTCGTCACCGCCGACATCGAGGAGCAGCACCAGGGCGGCGTGATGCAGGCGCTCGGCGAGCGCAAGGGCGAACTGGTCAACATGGAGCCCGATGGCCGTGGCCGCGTGCGCCTGGAGTACCGCATTCCGGCGCGCGGCCTGATCGGTTTCACCAACGAATTTCTCAACCTGACCCGCGGCTCGGGCCTGATCAGCAACATCTTCGACGGCTACGAGCCGCACAAGGGCGACATCGGCAGCCGCAAGAACGGGGTGCTGATCTCGATGGACGACGGCGAGATCTTCACCTACGCCCTCGGCAAGCTCGACGACCGCGGCCGCATGTTCGTGCGCGCCGGCGACCCGGTGTACGAAGGCATGATCGTGGGCATCCACAGCCGCGACAACGACCTGGTGGTCAACGCCACCCGCACCAAGCAGCTCACCAACTTCCGCGTCTCGGGCAAGGAGGACGCGATCAAGATCACGCCGCCGATCGAGCTCACGCTGGAATATGGCGTGGAGTTCATCGAGGACGACGAGCTGGTCGAGATCACGCCCAAGAGCGTGCGCCTGCGCAAGCGCCACCTCAAGGAGCACGACCGCAAGCGGGCCTCCCGCGAAGGCCAGTAAGCCGCTCTGCGGCGCCAGGCCATGACCCTGAGGCACAGCCAGGCCGTCGGCCTCATGGTGCTGGTGACCTTCCTGTGGGCGACCGCAGGCGTGGTCACGCGCCACCTGGAGCAGGCCCAGGCGTTCGAGATCACCTTCTGGCGCAGCTTCTTCACGTTGCTGTCGCTGCTGCTGATCCTGCCTCTGTGGCAGGGGTGGGGCGTGTGGCGGCGCATGCGCCAAGAGGGCAGGGCGCTGTGGGCCTCCGGAGCCTGCTGGTCGGTCATGTTCACTGCCTTCATGCTGGGTCTGGCCCTCACCTCGGTGGCCAACGTGCTCATCACGCTGGCGGCCGGCCCGCTGTTCACCGCGCTGGTCTCGCGCCTGTTCTTTGGCCAGCGGCTGGCCGCACGCACCTGGAGCGCCATCGTCGTCGCGTGTGCAGGCATCGCCTGGATGTTTGGCCAGCAGCTGGGTGGCGGCGGCTGGTTGGGCAGCCTGGTGGCCCTGGCCGCCCCCATCGGGGGGGCATTCAACTGGAACCTGGTCCAACGCAGTCAGCAGGAGGGACGCCGGGTGGACCTGGTGCCGGCCGTGCTGGTGGGGGCGCTGCTGTCTTCGGTCGTGACCCTGCCGCTGGCCTGGCCGTTGCAGGCCAGTGTCCACGATGTGACGCTGCTGGCAGGGCTCGGTCTGGGACAATTGGCCGTTCCCTGCGTGCTGGCCGTCTTGTGCGCCCGCTCGCTCAGCCCCCCGGAAATGTCGCTGCTCGCCTTGCTCGAGGTGCTGTTCGGCATTGCCCTGGCCTGGCTCGGCGCCAACGAGGTGCCACAGCCCCATGTGCTGCAGGGCGGCGTGCTGGTGCTGGGCGCGCTGGTGGCCAACGAATGGCTGGGCTGGCGCGAGCGCGCCGGCCATTACCGCATCCAGTCGCTGGACGCACAACAACCCAACGGAGATTCGACGTGACCCCAACGGACACCACCATCGAAGAGATCGTCTGCGAAACCAGCCCCAACGGCGTCGGTTTCATCACCCTGAACCGCGCGCGCGCGCTCAATGCGCTGAGCCTGCCGATGATCCGCGCCATCACCACGGCCCTGCTGCAGTGGCGCGACGATCCGGCCATCTATGCGGTCGCCATCCGTGGCAACGGCAAGCAGGGGCCCTTCGGCGCCTTCTGTGCGGGCGGTGACATCCGCTTCTTCCACCAGGCGGCACTGGCCGGTGATCCGGCGCTGGAGGATTTCTTCACCGAAGAATACGCGCTCAACCACCTGATCTTCACCTACCCCAAGCCCTACATCGCCTTCATGGACGGCATCGTCATGGGCGGCGGCATGGGCATCAGCCAGGGGGCGAGCGTGCGCATCGTCACCGAGCACACCAAGATGGCCATGCCCGAGACCAACATCGGCCTGTTCCCCGACGTCGGGGGTGGTCATTTCCTGGGTCGTTGCCCCGGGCACGTGGGCGAGTACCTGGCCCTCACGGGCGAGATGATCGGGGGCGAGCGCGCCCTGGCGTGGCGCATGGCCGACGTGCTCGCCCCGGCGGCGGATCTGCCCGCTGCCTGGGAGGCCCTGCGCGGCCTGCAGGCCGGCTCTGCGGCGGCTTTTGTCGATGCGTGGCAGGCCTGGATGGAGCAGGCCGGCTGGAAGCGCACCGCCGACACCACGACACAGGCACTGGCGAGCGAGGTGGAGCAGGCCTTCGCACAACCCACGGTGTCGGCCATCCTGCAGGCGCTGGAAGGAGCCGGCAGCGAGGCCGCCCGCCACGTGGCCGGGGTGATGCGCCAGCGCAGTCCGCTGATGCTGCACGTGGTGCTGGAACAGGTGCGCCGCGCCCGCGGCATGTCGCTGGCCGACGACCTGCGCATGGAACGCGATCTGGTGCGCCACTGTTTTCACACGCGCCACCTGGGGCGCAGCGGCGCAAGCAGTGAAACGGTCGAGGGCGTGCGGGCCCTGGCGGTGGACAAAGACCATGCGCCGCGATGGAATCCCGCCCGGATCGAGGACGTGACGCCCGAGATGGTGGCGCCGTTCTTCCTGAGCCCCTGGCCGGCCCACGCGCATCCGCTGCGCGATCTCGCCTGAACAGCGGGGGCTGCGCGCGCCGTCAGGCCCCGGCAAGCCGGTTCCGGCCGGCACGCTTGGCCTCGTAGAGGCGGCCGTCGGCCGCGCGCAGTGCCTGTTCCTGGTCCTTGTGGTCCGCATCGGCCAGGGCCAGGCCGATGCTCAGGGTGATGTGGCCCATGACCGGTGCCTCCACCGTGGCCACCGTCTGGCGGATCTTCTCGGCCACGCGCTGGGCCCCCTCGCTGTCGGTGGCGGGCAGCACGGCAATGAACTCTTCGCCGCCGAAGCGGGCCACGAAATCGCTTTCCCGCACCGAGGCCTTGAGGAGTTCGGCGGTGTGCCTCAGCACCCCGTCGCCCACCGCATGCCCGTGGGTGTCGTTGATGGCCTTGAAGTGGTCGATGTCCATCATCAGCACGGCGTAGCCGGTGCCTGTGCGCTTCATGCGGGCAAATTCTTCGTGCAGGCGCTCGTTGGCCGCCAGCCGGTTGGGCAGGCCCGTGAGTGCGTCGCGCCGCGCCAGCAGGGTCAGCTCGCTGTTGGCACGCGCCAGTTCGGCCGTGCGGTCGGCCACTTTCTGCTCCAGCATCGCGTTGCTCTGGGCCAGGGCATCGCGCGTCTGCAGCAGCATCTGCTCGACGCGCTTGCGCTCCGTGATGTCGGTCACGCTGCCCGCCATGCGCAGCGGCTGGCCGCCGTCATCGCGCTCGACCACCCGGCCCCGGTCCAGCACCCAGAACACCGAGCCGTCCTGGCGGCGCATGCGGTGTTCGTGCTCGTAGGCCGGCGCATCGCCGGCCAGCGCGGCCTTCAGGGCCTGTTCCACCGTTTGCCGGTCGTCCTCATGCAGCAGGGCAGCGAACTCGTCGATGCGGTGGATCAGGTGCGACGTGTCGAACCCGAACAGCTCGCACCACTTGGCGTTGTGCACCACGGTTCCGCTGGCGATGTCCCAGTCCCAGATGCCTTCGCCCGCAGCGGCCATGGCATAGGCGTAGCTGCGTTCGCGGTGCTCGATCGCCTCGTGCGCCCGCTGCAGGTCGGTCACGTCGTGTGCAATGACGAGGATGCGCGGCTCCCCGTCGGGGCCGGTCAGGGGTTTCTTGATCGAGTGGAAATGCCGAACCTCGCCGGTTTCGGCGTTGGTCGAGCTTTCCTGCACGACCTGCGTCTGCCCGCCGCGCATGACGCTGCGCACGTTTTCCAGGTAGAACGCGACCTGCTCGCGGTTGGGATTGAAGTGGCCGTCGTCCTTGCCCACCAGTTCCTGGGGCGTGGTGCCGTAGAGCGTGGCCAGGGCGCGGTTGCCGAGCAGGAAGCGACCGTCCCAGTCCTTCATCAGAATGATGTCGGGGGACTCGTCAATGACGGTGCGCAGCAGCTGTGCACCCTGATGTGCCCGCGACCAGCGCTCGCGGGCCTCTGCTTCGCTGGCAGAGGCCGGCCCTTGCGCCCCACAATCGGGACACCGGACCGTCCATCTCAGAGCCTCATCGGCCAAGGCTTGGGGGGCATGCGAATGGCAAAACGGACAGGAAACGACGGAAACGGGCATCGTGTCTTTGCCAAGCTTATGTAAACCTATGTATTGTATACACTCTCAACAGATAAAACCGATAATCCGACCGGAGTCAAGACCATGAACGCCCCCGCCGATCCCACCACCGACTTCCACTCCGACGCGGTGCGCCGGCTGCGCGCCGACCTGGCCCTGGCGCTGCGCGCCGCCGCCCACCATGGCCTGTCCGAAGGGGTCTGCAACCATTTCAGCGTCGAACTGCCCGACGGCTCGAACCGTTTTCTGCTCAACCCGCGTGGACTGCTGTGGAGCGAGGTCGGCGCCGACGACATCGTCCTCATCGACGTGCACGGCAACAAGCTCGCGGGGCGGCACGAGGTCGAGCCCACGGCCATGTTCATCCACGCGGCGATCCACCGCATCGCGCGCAAACCCTGCGTGCTGCACACCCACATGCCCTACGCCACGGCCTTGTCGTGCACGGTCGACCGCCTGCTCGACACCACGCTGTCGCAGAACGCGATGCGCTTCCATGGCCGGGTGGCGGCCGATCCGCACTACAACGGCCTGGCGCTGGATGCGGCCGAAGGCGAACGCATCGCCCGCGCCATGGGCGACGCCGACGTGGTGTTCCTGGGCAACCACGGCGTGGTGGTCTGCGGCGAGCGCATCGACCACGCCTACGACGACCTCTACTACCTGGAGCGGGCCTGCCAGGTGCAGGTGCTCGCGCGCGGCACGGGGTGCCACCTGGTGCCCGTGGATGAATCCGTGGCCGAACACGTCGCCCAGCAGATGCACGGCGAGCGCCTGCAGTCCGAGCTGTTCTTTGAGGCCCTGCGTCGCCAGCTGTGAAGCAAGGCAGCGTGCGCGCGGGCAGGGGCCAGCGTCAGCGGTGACGGCTCTTCATGGCCCGCTCCACCTCGCGCTTGCCTTCGCGTTCCTTGATGGTGTCACGCTTGTCGTGCTCGGCCTTGCCCTTGGCCAGCGCGATCTCGCACTTTACCCGCCCGTTCTTCCAGTGCAGGTTCAGGGGCACGAGCGTGTAGCCCTTCTGCTCCACCTTGCCGATGAGGCGGCGGATTTCTTCACGGTGCATCAGCAGCTTCTTGGTGCGTGCGCTGTCGGCGCGCACGTGGGTGGAGGCGGTGCCCAGCGGGTTGATCTGGCAGCCGATCAGGAATAGCTCGCCGTCGCGTATGACCACGTAGCCGTCGGTCAGCTGGACCTTGCCGGCCCGCAGCGCCTTCACCTCCCAGCCTTCAAGCACCATGCCGCATTCGAAACGCTCTTCGACGTGGTAGTTGAAGAGGGCTTTCTTGTTGTCCGCGATCCGGGGGTCACGGACGGCGGGTTTGGCGGCTTTGTTGTTCTTGGACATGTTGGCGATATGGGGCCGCTCCTGAACCCTACAATGCCGGAGCGGTCGATGATTGTATGAAAAGTGTTCACAAGTCTGTTTTGATCTGGCACAGCCCCCACGAGATGTACGCGCTCGTGAGCGACGTGCCCCGGTATCCCGAGTTCCTGCCCTGGTGCGACCGGGGCGAAGTGCTGGAGCGGTCCGCCGACGGCATGGTCGCGCGCGTGGGCATGGCTTTCAGCGGTTTCCACAAGAGCTTCACCACCCGCAACACCCACGAGGCCGAACGCCGCATCGCCATGGAGCTGGTGGACGGCCCGTTCTCGCACCTCGACGGCGTCTGGGAGTTCAAACCCGTGGGCGATGGCAGCCAGCGGGCCTGCCGCATCGAATTCACCCTGCATTACGCCTTTTCCAGCGCCACCTTGGGCGCCCTGGTGGGGCCCGTGTTCGACAAGATCGCCGGCAACCTGGTGGACGCCTTCGTGAAGCGGGCCGATCAGGTCTACGGCACGCCATGAAGGTCACGCTGGTATACGCCCCCGCTGCCCGCACGGTGGTGTCGTGCGAACTCGACCTGCCCGAAGGCAGCACGGTGGCCGAGGCACTGCAGGCCAGTGGCTGGCTGGATAGCCTGCCCGACACACAGGAGCGGCTGAAAACTGGGGCGCTGGCGATCGGCATCTGGGGCCGCAAGGCCTCGCCCGGCGCGCTCCTGCGCGAGCGCGACCGCCTGGAGCTGTACCGCCCGCTGCGGGTCGACCCCAAGGTGGCCCGGCGAGAACGTTTTGGCCAGCAGGGGGCCAGAACCGCCGGTCTGTTTGCCCGCAAGCGCCCGGGCGCCCGGTCAGGCTACTGAAGGGCCCAGAAAGGCCCGTTCAGGGGCAGTTGTCCTGCAGGATCCGGCGCAGCCGGGCGGCCTCGGCCGCACGCATGGAGGCGTCCAGCAGCACCGCCTCGCCTTTTTGGTTGCGCATCTGCAGGGGCACCCCCGATTCGAGTGTGGCCATCGCGTCCTGCGCACCCCGGCAGTTGTCGGCCCGGATGGCGGCTTTCCCCGGTGTTTGCTGTGTGAGCGTTGGCGCTGATGCGGGTGCCGGCTGGGTGGGCAGGCGGCCAGGTCGGTGCATCGGGGCGGGCTGCGCGGCGACGGGCGGTGCCCCATCGGGTCGACGCAGGATCTGGGCCGGTGGCACGCTGGCCGGCGGCGGCCGGTCGCTGTAGACCTGGCGGCCCGAGGCATCGCGCCAGTGCCAGGCTTCTCCGGCCTGCACCAGCAGGCCGACCCACAGACAGGCCGCAGCGGTGCCCACCCGAACGAACGTGATGACCATGTTTTCCCCCTGTGCGCGGCGCTGGCCGCTGTTGTCCGATCAGTTTAGCCGGGGCGGCGGCCCGGTACAATGGCGTTTTTGGAGCTTTCACTCATGCGCCTACTCGGAAAAGCGCTCACCTTCGACGACGTGTTGCTGGTGCCGGCGTACTCCCAGGTCCTGCCCAAGGACACGTCGCTCTCGACGCAATTCACCCGCCACATCACCCTGAACCTGCCGCTGGTCTCGGCCGCCATGGACACGGTCACCGAGGCTCGCCTGGCCATCGCCATTGCGCAGGAGGGCGGGATCGGCATCGTGCACAAGAACCTCACCGCGCAGGAGCAGGCCGCCCAGGTGGCCAAGGTCAAGCGCTACGAATCCGGCGTGCTGCGCGACCCGGTGGTCATCACCCCCGAGACCACGGTCTACCAGGTGATGCAGCTGTCCGACGAATTGGGCGTTTCCGGCTTCCCGGTGGTCGACGGCGGCAAGGTGGTGGGCATCGTCACCGGGCGCGACCTGCGCTTCGAGACCCGCTACGAACTGCCGGTCAAGGAGATCATGACCCCGCAGGAGCGGCTCGTGACCGTCCCCGAAGGCACCACGCCCGAAGAGGCCAAGGCCCTGCTCAACAAGCACAAGCTTGAACGGCTGCTGGTGATCTCCGACAGCTTCGAGCTCAAGGGGCTGATCACGGTCAAGGACATCACCAAGCAGCTCAACTTTCCCAACGCCGCGCGCGATTCCGCCGGCCGCCTGCGCGTGGGCGCTGCGGTGGGCGTGGGGGCGGGCACCGAGGAGCGCGTCGAGGCGCTGGTGAAAGCCGGCGTCGACGCCATCGTGGTCGACACGGCCCACGGCCACAGCAAGGGCGTGCTCGACCGCGTGCGCTGGGTCAAGCAGAACTACCCGCAGGTCGAGGTCATCGGGGGCAACATCGCCACCGGCGCGGCCGCACTGGCGCTGGTGGACGCGGGCGCAGACGGCGTCAAGGTCGGCATCGGGCCGGGCTCCATCTGCACCACCCGCATCGTCGCGGGCGTGGGCGTGCCCCAGATCACCGCCATCGACAACGTGGCCACGGCCCTGCAGGGCACAGGCGTGCCGCTGATCGCCGACGGGGGCGTCCGCTATAGCGGCGACATTTCCAAGGCCATTGCCGCCGGCGCCAGCGCGGTGATGATGGGCGGCGTGTTTGCCGGCACCGAGGAAGCGCCGGGCGAGATCGTACTGTTCCAGGGCCGCAGCTACAAGAGCTACCGCGGCATGGGCTCCATCGGTGCCATGCAGCAGGGCAGCGCCGACCGCTACTTCCAGGAGTCCAGCACCGGCAACCCGAACGCCGACAAACTCGTGCCCGAAGGCATCGAAGGCCGCGTGCCCTACAAGGGCTCGGTCGTCTCCATCATTTTCCAGATGGCCGGCGGCCTGCGTGCGTCCATGGGCTACTGTGGCTGCGCGACCATCGAAGAGATGCGCAACAAGGCCGAGTTCGTCGAGATCACGGCCGCCGGCATCCGCGAGAGCCACGTGCACGACGTGCAGATCACCAAGGAAGCGCCCAACTACCGGGCAGACTGATGCAGCACCAGAAGATCCTCATCCTAGACTTCGGCTCCCAGGTCACGCAGCTGATTGCGCGCCGTGTGCGCGAGGCCCATGTGTACTGCGAGGTGCACCCCTGCGACGTGTCGGACGACTGGGTGCGCGAATACGCCGCCGACGGCCTGCTCAAGGGCGTCATCCTCTCGGGCAGCCACGCCAGCGTCTACGAGGAATCGACCGACCAGGCCCCGGCGGCCGTGTTCGAACTGGGCGTGCCGGTGCTGGGCATCTGCTACGGCATGCAAACCATGGCGCAGCAGCTCGGCGGCAAGGTCGAGAGCGGCCACCAGCGCGAGTTCGGCTACGCCGAGGTGCGCGCGCGCGGCCACACCCCCCTGCTCAAGGACATCGCCGACTTCCACACCCCGGAAGGCCACGGCATGCTCAAGGTCTGGATGAGCCACGGCGACAAGGTGGTCGACATGCCCCCCGGCTTCAAGCTCATGGCCAGCACGCCGAGCTGCCCCATTGCCGGCATGGCCGACGAGGCGCGTCACTTCTACGCGGTGCAGTTCCACCCCGAGGTCACGCACACGGTGCAGGGCCGGGCGATCCTGGAGCGCTTCGTGCTCGACATCTGCGCCACCCAGCCCGACTGGGTCATGCGCGACCACGTCGAAGAGGCGGTGCAGAAGATCCGCGAGCAGGTGGGTGACGAGGAAGTGATCCTCGGTCTTTCCGGCGGCGTCGATTCGTCCGTGGCGGCGGCCCTCATCCACCGCGCCATCGGCGACCAGCTCACCTGCGTGTTCGTGGACCACGGCCTGCTGCGCCTGAACGAGGGCGACATGGTCATGGACATGTTCGCGGGCAAGCTGCACGCCAAGGTGATCCGCGTCGACGCCAGCGAGCTGTTCCTGGGCAAGCTGGCCGGGGTCAGTGACCCGGAGGCCAAGCGCAAGATCATCGGCGGCCTGTTCGTCGACGTGTTCAAGGCCGAGGCCGCCAAGCTCAAGGCTGCCGGTCATGGTGAAGGCTCGGGAGTTGCCGGCAAAGCCGTCAAAGGCGCCACCTTCCTGGCCCAGGGCACCATCTACCCCGACGTGATCGAATCCGGCGGCGCCAAGAGCAAGAAGGCCGTCACCATCAAGAGCCACCACAACGTGGGTGGCCTGCCCGAGCAACTGGGCCTGAAGCTGCTGGAACCGTTGCGCGACCTGTTCAAGGACGAGGTGCGCGAACTGGGCGTGGCCCTGGGCCTGCCGCACGACATGGTCTACCGCCACCCCTTCCCGGGGCCGGGCCTGGGTGTGCGCATCCTGGGCGAGGTGAAGAAGGACTACGCCGACCTGCTGCGCCGGGCCGACGCCATCTTCATCGAGGAACTGCGGTCCACCATCGAACCCAACTCGGGCAAGACCTGGTACGACCTGACCAGCCAGGCCTTCACGGTGTTCCTGCCGGTCAAGAGCGTGGGCGTGATGGGCGATGGCCGCACCTACGACTACGTAGTGGCGCTGCGCGCCGTGCAGACCAGCGACTTCATGACCGCCGACTGGGCCGAGCTGCCCTACAGCCTGCTGAAAAAGGTGTCCGGCCGCATCATCAACGAGGTGCGCGGCATCAACCGCGTGACCTACGACGTGAGTTCCAAGCCGCCTGCCACGATCGAGTGGGAATGATGGCTTGACGGGTTCCTTCATGGACCTTGACGCCCACTTCATGGCCTTGGCCCTGGAACAGGCCCGCCACGCGGCCGGGCAGGGCGAGGTGCCGGTGGGCGCGGTGGTGGTGCGCCACGGCGAGGTGATCGGGCTCGGGCACAACGCCCCCATTGCGCAGCACGACCCCAGCGCCCACGCCGAAATCATGGCCTTGCGGGCGGCAGCGCGGCACCTGGGCAACTACCGGCTCGACGATTGCACGCTGTACGTGACCCTGGAGCCCTGCGCCATGTGCAGCGGGGCGATGCTGCACGCCCGGCTCAAACGGGTGGTCTACGGGGCCACGGAGCCCAGGACCGGTGCAGCCGGCTCGGTGCTGGACCTGTTCGGTTTTGAGCCGCTCAACCACCAGACCGAGGTCCAGGGTGGGGTACTGGCTGGAGAGGCCGCTGCGCTGCTGCAGGATTTCTTCGCCCGCAGGCGCCAGGCCGTGCGGCAAGCCGCCACGCCGTTGCGCGACGACGCCCTGCGCACCCCGGAAGCCGCCTTCGACATGGCCTGGGAACGCTGGGACGCGCTGAAGCCATTCAGCCACCACGAAAGCGCCTTGGCGGGCCTGGACGGTCTGCGGTTGCACGTCCTGGACAGCGGGCCGAGCGGCGCCACTGGACCGGCCTGGCTGTGCCTGCACGGCCCCGAAGCCTGGTGGCCGCAGTGGGCCGACTGGATGCTGGAGCAAGTGGCTCACGGCGAGCGGGTGCTGCTGCCCGACCTGATCGGGTTCGGGCAGAGCGACAAGCCCAAGAAGCCGGACTGGCACCGCCTGGAGCGGCACGCCGCTGTGCTGCAGGCGCTGCTGGATGCACGTGGCGCCTTGGCCGTCCGGCTGGCCGTCGTCCCCGGGCAATCCGATCTGGCCCAGGCCCTGCAGCGGACCATGCCGCAGCGGGTGAGCGCGATCGTGAATGTGCCCGCCGGTGACCTGTTCGAACTGCCCGGGGCCTGGCAGGACGCCCCTTACCCAGATGCCGGGCACAGGGCCGGGCCACGCGCCTGGCGCAGCGCCGGATGGCGCTGAAGCAGCGTCGCGTGGGCCGGGGATAATCGCTGCCATGGCACACCTCTACATCTATTCGCCCAGCAGCGCCGTGCGCGACAAGGCCGGTCTGCGGCGCGCCGTGGCCCGCCTCAAGGCCCAGGGCCACGAGGTCGAACTCGACCCATCCGCTCTGGCCAGCCACCAGCGCTTCGCTGGCGACGACGACACCCGGCTCGCCGCCATTGAGCGCGCCGCGCGCAGCGGCGCCGACGCCGCGCTCACCACCCGGGGAGGCTACGGCCTCACCCGCCTGCTGCCCCGCTTGTCCTACAAGCTGCTGACCAAGGCGGTGGCCCAGGGCACCCAGTTCGTGGGTCTGAGCGATTTCACCGCCCTGCAGATGGCTTTGCTGGCAAAAACCGGCACGCCCACCTGGGCCGGGCCGGCCCTGCTGGAGGACTGGGCCAGCGAAAACGAGCCCGACGAGATCATGCAGGCCTGTTTCGACGACCTGCTGGTGGGGCAGGGCGAAGGCACGGGCTGGCGCCTGCCGGCGGCCGACCTCAAGGCCCACCCCGCGCTGGCCACCGAGGCAGGCTGGAGCACCCCGCGCGCCGTCCTTTGGGGCGGCAACCTGAGCGTGATGACCTCGCTGCTGGGAACGCCTTATTTCCCCGACGTCCGCTCCGGCCTGCTGTTCCTCGAAGACGTGAACGAGCACCCCTACCGCATCGAGCGCATGCTCACGCAATTGCTGCACGCCGGGGTGCTGACGCGCCAGAAGGCCGTGCTGCTCGGAGCCTTCAACCGCTACCAGCTCACCCCGCACGACCGGGGCTACAGGCTCCAGACCGTGGTCGACTGGCTGCGCACCCAGATCAAGGTGCCCGTGCTCACCGGCTTGCCGTTCGGTCACGTGCCAACCAAGGTTTTGCTGCCGGTCGGGCAGCAGGTGCGCCTCATGGTCCAGCAGCGCGACGCCTTGCTCTACTGGGGCTGAACGCGGTTGTTCCCCCTTCGGGGTTCTGGCCGGGCTTCCCTGGGAGGCCGGTTTTTCCTTTTCACGAGCGTCGCTCCCTCAGCGGTCCCACTCCCCATGTCCATGCAAACCTTCCGGCAGGATTGGCTGTCCAATGTCCGCAACGACCTGCTCGCAGGCCTGGTCGTGGCGCTGGCGCTGATCCCCGAAGCCATCGCCTTTTCCATCATCGCCGGCGTCGACCCGAAAGTCGGGCTCTACGCCTCGTTCTGCATCGCCGTGGTCATCGCCTTCGTGGGTGGTCGCCCCGGCATGATCTCGGCCGCCACCGGCGCCATGGCGCTGGTCATGGTGACCCTGGTCAAAGACCACGGCCTGCAGTACCTGCTGGCCGCCACCGTCTTGACCGGTGTGCTGCAGATCATCGCCGGCTGGGTGCGCCTGGGCGAACTGATGCGCTTCGTCTCGCGCTCGGTGGTCACGGGCTTCGTCAATGCCCTGGCCATCCTCATCTTTCTGGCGCAATTGCCCGAACTGACGCACGTCACCTGGCACGTCTATGCCATGACGGCCGCCGGCCTGGCCATCATCTACGGCTTCCCCTATCTCACCAAGGCGGTGCCGTCGCCGCTGGTGACCATCGTGGTGCTCACGGCGGTCTACCTGGCGCTCGACCTGGACATCCGCACCGTGGCCGACATGGGCGAGCTGCCCGACAGCCTGCCGGTGTTCATGATCCCGGACATTCCTTTCACCCTTGAGACCCTGCTCATCATCTTCCCGTACTCACTCACGTTGATGGTGGTGGGCCTGCTGGAGTCGCTGATGACGGCCACCATCGTGGACGATCTGACCGACACAAAGAGCGACAAGAACCGAGAATGCGTGGGGCAGGGCGTGGCCAACATTGCCAGCGGCTTTGTCGGTGGCATGGCCGGCTGCGCCATGATCGGCCAGTCCGTCATCAACGTGAAATCCGGTGGGCGAGGGCGCCTGTCTACCCTGTCGGCTGGCCTCTTTCTGCTGTTGATGGTGGTGTTCCTCGGCGACTGGGTGGGCCGCATCCCGATGGCCGCGCTGGTGGCGGTCATGATCATGGTTTCCATCGGCACCTTCAACTGGGGCTCCATCAGGAACCTGCGCGATCACCCCAGGAGCTCAAGCGTCGTGATGGTGGCCACCGTGGTGGTCACCGTGGCCACGCACGATCTGGCCAAGGGCGTGCTGACCGGGGTGCTGCTGTCGGGCTTTTTCTTCGCGCACAAGGTCGGGCAGATCCTGCGCATCCGCTCGCAGGCCGAGGACGAAGGCCGCACCCGCACCTACACCGTCACCGGCCAGGTATTCTTCGCCACCGCAGAGCGTTTTGCCCAGGCCTTCGACTACAAGGAGGTGGTCGACAGGGTGCGCATCGACGTCAGCCGCTCGCATTTCTGGGACATCACGGCCGTCAGCGCGCTGGACAAGGTGGTTCTGAAATTCCGCCGCGAAGGCACCGAGGTCGAGGTCGTGGGCCTGAACGAGGCCAGCCGGACGATGGTCGACAAATTCGGCGTGCACGACAAGGACGGCGCCGAAGACCTGCTGATCGGCCATTGAGAGGAGCCCCGCCATGAATGCCCTGAACGACAACAAGGTGCTGGCCTGCGTGGACCGGTCCCGTTTCGCCGACACCGTGGCCGACTACGCTGCCTGGGCCGCCCGGCGCATGCAGGCCCCGCTCGAATTCCTGCACGTGATCGACCGCCAGCCGCCCCCGGCCGCGGGCCAGGACCACAGCGGCGCCATTGGCCTGAACGCGCAGGAAAATCTGCTGCAGCGGCTCTGCGCCGTGGACGAACACCACGCCCGCGCAGCGCGCGAAGCCGGTCGCGAGTTCCTGAACCGCCTGCGCGGCCGCGCCCTGGCCGCCGGGGCCGAACCGGTGGACGTGCGCCAGCGCCACGGCGCCCTTGAAGAGACGCTGCAGGAGCAGCAGTCCGGCGTTCGGCTGTTCGTGCTGGGCCGCCGTGGAGCCTCTGCCGAACACACGCAACGCGACCTGGGGCGCAACCTGGAGTGGGTGGTGCGCGCCGTGCAGCGGCCCATCCTGGCCGTCACCGACGGCTATACCGAACCCCGCCGCGTGCTGTTCGCCTTCGACGGCACGGGCGTGACGCGCCGCGGCGTGGACATGATCGCCCGCAGCCCTTTGCTGCGGGGCCTGCCCATCCACCTGCTGATGGCCGGCGGGTCGCCGACCGACAAACCCCTCGAACAGGCCAGGCAGACGCTGCTCGATGCCGGTTTTGACGTGACCGCAGCCACCCGTTCCGGTGATCCTGAAACCGTGATTGCATCCACGGTGAAGGAGGAGGGCTACGACCTGCTCGTCATGGGGGCCTACAGCCACTCGCCCTGGCGCAAGCTGTTCCTGGGCAGCAAGACGGCAGACCTGCTGCGGGCCGCCACCGTGCCCACCTTGCTGCTGCGCTGACCGGGTGACCCGACCGTCTATTTGAGATTCCCGGACAGGAACTGCCCCAGACGCTCACTGCTCGGCCGGGCCAGGACTTCGCGCGGGTCACCCGCTTCTTCGATGCGCCCCTGGTGCAGGAAAATCACCTGCCGCGACACCTCGCGGGCAAACCCCATTTCGTGCGTGACCACGACCATGGTGCGGCCTTCCTCGGCCAGGGAGCGCATCACGCGCAGCACCTCCGACACCAGTTCCGGATCGAGCGCGCTGGTCGGCTCGTCGAACAGCATGACCTCCGGCTCCATGGCCAGCGCCCGAGCGATGGCGACGCGCTGCTGCTGCCCCCCGCTGAGATGGGCCGGGTAGCGGTCCTCCACGCCCTGCAGGCCGACACGGTCCAGGTAGTGGCGGGCGCGCTCGATGGCTTCCTGGCGTGTCACCTTCAGCACCTGCATCGGGGCCTCGATCACATTCTGGAGCACGGTCATGTGCGCCCACAGGTTGAAGTTCTGGAACACCATGGCCAGCCGGGCGCGCAGGCGGCGCAGCTGCTCGGCATCGGCCGCTTCCAGTTCGCCGAGGCGGCCCGGCCGCAGCCGGAGTTCCTCGCCCGCGACCACGATGCGCCCGGCGTGCGGGCGCTCCAGCAGGTTGATGCAGCGCAGGAAGGTGCTCTTGCCCGAGCCGGAGCTGCCGATGATGCTGATCACATCCCCCGCGTGCGCGGTCAGGGAGACGCCCTTGAGCACCTCATGGTCGCCGTAGCGCTTGTGGAGGTCCTGGACATCGAGCTTGAGGGGCTGGGTCATGGGGGTATGGGCCTGGTGCGGTGTGTCATGGCCGATGGGGGCCCGTGAAGGCCAGATAGCGCCGCTCGGCCAGCCGGAAGGCACCCACCAGCACGAAGGTGATACACAGGTAGATGACCGCGGCGAACAGGTAGGCCTCGAACGGGAGGTAGTAGTCGGAATAGATACGGCTGGCCGCCGCCGTGAGGTCCAGCATGGCCGGCACGGTGCTGGCCAGGCTGGTACTGTGCAGCATCATGACCACCTCGTTGCTGTAGGCCGGCAGGCTGCGCCGCAACGCACTGGGCAGCACGATGCGCCACAGCGCCTGGGCGCGCGACATGCCCATGGCCTCGGCGGCCTCGACCTCGCCGTGCGATGTTTCGCGGATCGCCCCGGCCAGCAGTTCGGCCGTGTAGCCTGCGTTGTTCATGGCGAAGGCCAGCAGGGCGCAGAAGAACGGCTCCTTGAAATGTGTCCAGGGCCAGACGGTGTCCCAGCGGGTCTGGATCCATTCCAGCTGGGCGAGGCCATAGTAGATCAGGTAGACCTGAATCAGCAGCGGCGTGCCGCGGATGCAGTAGGTGTAGGCGCCGGCCAGCCACCGAGGGACCGGGTGGCGCCCGGTCAGCGCCAGGGCCAGCAGCAGGGCCAGCACCCCCCCCACCAGCAGGCTCGACAGCAGCAGGCAGAGGGTGGTCAGCAGGCCCTCGGCGTACAGCGCGAGGGTGTCTGGCTGTGCCAGTACCGACCAGTTCACCGGGCGCTCCGCTTCACGCCCAGGCTGTAGCGGGCCTCGATCCGGCGCAGCACCCACAGCGAGACCGTGGTGTAGGCCAGGAACAATGCCGCCGCGAACAGCAGGAACACAAACGGTTCCCGCGTTGCGGCGCTGGCCTGCTTGGCGCGGTAGGTCATCTCGTGCAGGCCGATCAGGCTCACCAGCGCGGTGGTCTTGATCAGCACCAGCCAGTTGTTGGTGAAACCGGGCAGGGCGTAGCGCACCATCTGGGGCAGGGTGATGCGCCAGAAAGTCTGGCGCCGCGTCATGCCGAACGCCAGGGCCGCCTCGGCCTGGCCGCGCGGGATGGCCAGCATGGCGCCACGGAAGGTTTCCGTCATGTAGGCGCCGTAGATGAAGCCGATGGTGAGCACGCCGGCGGCGAAGGGGTTGATGTCCACCGCCACATCCAGGCCCAGGGCCTCGAAGAGGTGGATCAGGCCGATCGTGCCACCGTAGAAGATCAGCAGCATCAGTACCAGTTCGGGCACCCCCCGGATCAGCGTGGTGTAGGTGGTGGCCAGCCCCTGCCAGAGCCGGTTGCCCGATAGCTTGGCCAGCGCCCCCAGCAGGCCGAGCGCCACGGCCACCCCCAGCGAGGCGAGCGAAACCCACACGGTCAGCACCGCGCCTTCCAGGATCGACAGGTAGTAGCCGCTCATCCGGTCAGTCTATCCCATGGGCTGCCCCACCCATGATCGACCGCGCTTGGGCGGCCCGCCGCAGGCTCACTGCCCGTAGACGTCGAAGTCGAAGTACTTCTTCGCGATTCGGTCGTAGGTGCCGTTGGAACGGATGGCCTTGATGGCCGCGTTGAGCTGGTTCTTCAGCTCTCCCTGACCCTTGCGCAGTGCCACGCCGATGCCGTCACCGAAGTACTTGCGCTCTGCCAGGTCCGGGCCGACGAAACCATAGCCCTTGCCTTCGTCCTTGCTCAGGAAGCCGCCCGTGACCTCGACCTTGTCGGCCACTGTGCCGTCGAGCCGGCCCGAGCGGATGTCCAGGTAGACCTGATCCTGTGCCTCGTAGGGGACCACGGTCACGCCCGCCGGACGCAGCTCGCCCATGGCGTATTTCTCCTGGGTGCTGCCCTTGAGCACACCGATGCGCTTGCCCTTGAGCGATGCTGGGCCGCTGTACGGCGTTCCCGACTTGACCACGATGCCGCTGGGCGTGCTGTAGTACTTGTCGGTGAAGTCCACGACCTTCTTGCGCTCATCGGTGATCGACATGGAACTGATGATCACGTCGTACTTGCGAGCCTGCAGGCCGGGGATCATGCTGTCCCAGACCTGTTCCACGTACACGCACTTGCGCTTGGTCTGCACGCACAGGGCTTCGGCAATATCGACATCGAAACCGGCCGGTTTTCCGTCGGCGGTCTTGAAGGTGAACGGCTCGTAGGTCGGGTCTATGGCCACGCGCAGATCGCCTCCCTGGGCGGCGGCCCAGGTGGTGGCCGCAGCCGTTGCCACAAAAAGAAAAAGCTTTTTCATCGGGGAATCCTCATTCAGCGGTGACAGGTGGGCAGATTGTATGGCTGCGTCTGACTTAGCAGCCATCCACCTGAAGCGGTGCCGGTGGAGCCAGTGGCAACCTTCCTCTGCAAACATGATTTAACATAATATACATTGTAGAAAATACAAGAGACCGAACAAAGCCCGGCATCGACCGGGCTCTGGCGCCTGAACATGGCAGCGATCAGGCTTCGCCAAAGTCGCGCAGGCGCTCCCGCGCACGCATCTGGTCTCTGACAGATCCCACAGCCGACCAGGCAAGCAAAGCCAAGCAGACCGCCAACAGGCCAGCACTGATCGGACGATCGATGAAGGTCATCATGTCACCGCGGGACAGCAGCAGAGAACGGCGAAGGTTTTCTTCCATCAAAGGTCCAAGCACGAAACCGAGCAGCAAGGGCGCGGCCTCGAACTTCAAAACAGCCATGGTGTAGCCGATGATGCCGATGATGGCGACCACGAACACGTCGAAAGTGTTGTTGTTCACGCTGTAGACGCCCAGCGAAATGAACACCAGGATGGCCGGGTACAGCACGTTGTAGGGAATGCGCAGGATGGCCACCCAGATGCCGATCAGCGGCAGGTTGAGCACCATGAGCATGATGTTTCCGATGCCGAAGCTCACGATCAGGCCCCAGAACAGGTCGGGCTGCTGGGTCATGAGCAACGGGCCGGGCTGGATCCCATGAATGATGAGGGCACCCAGCATCAGCGCCATCACGGCGTCGCCCGGAATGCCGAGCGAAAGCGTGGGTACGAAGGCGGTCTGGGCCGCGGCGTTGTTGGCGGCCTCAGGGGCGCAGACCCCTTCAATGGCGCCGTTGCCAAACCGGGACGGCTCCTTGGCGACCTTCTTTTCGACCGCATAAGACATGAAAGCGGCAATTGAAGACCCCGTACCAGGCAAGGCACCGAAAAAGCTGCCTATGCCCGTTCCACGCAGCATCGGAATGATGGAGCGGCGCGTGTCGTCCTTGGTCGGCAGCATGGTGCGCAGGGAGATCTTTTCCTTGACCTCGCCTTCGCGCGTCTGGTTGATGCTGGAGATGACCTCGGCAATGCCAAAAACGCCCATGGCCAGTGCCACGAGGTTGATGCCATCCATCAGTTCGGGAACGCCAAAATCGAAACGTGCCACGCCCGAGTTCACATCGGTGCCCACGGTGCCCAGCAACAGCCCCATCACCACCATGGCAAGCCCCTTGGCCGGCGAACCGGAGGCCATGGTGGAGGCGGCAATCAGGCCCAGCAGCATCATCGAGAAGTACTCGGCCGGTCCGAATTTCAGGCCCAGTTCGGCAATGCCCGGGGCAAACATCACCAGCATCAGGATGCCCAGCATGGAGCCCACAAAAGAGGCGATCGTGGTCATGAACAGCGCCACCCCTGCCCTGCCTTGCTTGGCCATGGCATAGCCATCCAGACAGGTCACTGCCGACGATGGGGTACCCGGCAGGTTCAGCAGGATGGAGGCGGTGGAGCCGCCGTACTGGGCGCCGTAGTAGACACCCGCCAGCATCACGATGGCGGCCGTGGGCGGGATGTGGTATGTGATGGGCAGCAGCAGCGAGATGGTGGCCAGCGCACCAATGCCCGGCAGCACGCCGATCAGGGTGCCCAGGAACACCCCGATGAAGCAGTACAGCAGGGTGATGGGTTGAAGGGCCGATTGAAGGCCCAGCAGCAGGCCGTTGGCGATATCCATGGGGTTGTCTCTGGTGTGTGTTGTTCAGGCGGCCATGCGCACGGGTTTCAGTAGCTCCAGGGCCACACCGGCAGAATCATTCCCAGGCCAAGGCTGAAGACCAGATAGGTCACCAGCGCAACGCCGGCGGCGACCATGGCGCGGGCCCGCCAGCTGATCTCGCGATCGGCCAGCGTCGAGGCCAGTACCGCCAGCACTGTGGCAACCACCAGTCCGAGGGTCTTGAGGGTCAGCGCAAAAATGGCGATGGAGGCAGCCACCAGGGCCAAGGTGCGCCACTCGACCCGGATCGGCTCGCCTTGGCGGAACCACGCAGGGATTGCAATCAGCAACCCCAGAACAGCCAGCAGGCTGCCGAGGGCGACCGGAAAATAGCCCGGACCCATGCGGTTGAGTTCACCGATGTCGTACGTCTGGTAGGCATGCCAGGCCGCAAACGTGCCCAGCACCGTGAGCAGGATGCCGCCCACGATGTCACGCATGTCCTTGTGTGCCATGAAGTCCCCTTGTGGTTCGAAAACACGAAGCCTGAATTGGAAGGCGAAAAGACGCCCCCGTCTTTAAGTAATTGCACGTAGGCGCCCAGACCGGCGAGGTCGCCGAATCGGGTTGCCGAATCTACCAGACCCCACGGGGCTGCAGGCCGCGCACAAAGGCGCCAATCAGTTCTGCCACGTCCGGGCGCCCTGCCTGGTGGGCAAAGTCGATGGCCGTGAGCCCCTGCTGGTTCTTCACTAGGGGATCGGCCCCCTCTTCCAGCAGCAGCTTGACCACCGTGGCATGGCCGTAACGCGCCGCCATCATAAGCGGGGTGCTGCCGTTGGGCGATTCGGCGTTGATGTAGGCATGGTGCTCCAGCATCAGGCGGGTGATTTCCGGTGCGTCGGGTCCGCTGTGGGTGGCCGCATAGTGCAAGGGCGTCCAGCCCGGCTTGTTGACCTGCGCCCGGCGTTCAATCAGTTGCCGCACCAGGTCCAGGCGCCCCTTCAGCGCCGCCATCATGAGCGGGGTTTCGTCCGCGGTGCTGCGTGCCTCGACATCGACGCTGCCTTGCGCAATCAGGAACCCGGCCGCACGCCACGACTCGGCCGACAGCGCCACATGCAGCGGCGGCTGCAGGTCGGGGCTCGGGCTGTTGAGGTCGAACCCCATCTGCTGCAATTCGGCCAGGGCACGGGCGTCGTCGCGCTGGATGGCCCGGAAGAACGCCTCGTAGGAACCGCTGGCCAGGGTGGCGCCAGAAAAAAACAGAATTAATACATTAAAAACAACAATATGCAGTTGTTTTCTAAAGTTTTTCATAATGTATTTTTGATGGGCGTGTCACCCTCGGTTCGATCGAAAAGTCGCCCGAAGTTTTCGCTCGTGGCCTGGGCCACGGCCTCAACCGGCACCCCTTTGAGCTCGGCCAGCTGGTGCGCCACCCAGGGCACGAAGGCCGGGCTGTTGGTCTTGCCGCGGTGTGGCACCGGGGCCAGGTAGGGGCTGTCGGTTTCGATCAGGGCGCGGTCCAGGGGCACGAACCGGGCCACCTCGCGCAGGTCCTGGGCGTTGCGGAAGGTCAGGATGCCCGAGAACGAGATGTAGAACCCGAGGTCGAGGGCGGCGCGCGCCACATCCATCGTTTCGGTGAAGCAATGGAACACCCCCCTCGCCTCGCCTTCCCCCTCCTCGCGCAGGATGGCCAGCGTGTCGTCCGATGCGCTGCGGGTGTGGATCACCAGCGGCAGTCCGGTCTGGCGTGCGGCCCGGATGTGCACTCGGAAACGCTCGCGCTGCCAGGCCATGTCGGCCACGCTGCGGTTGCCCAGGCGGTAGTAGTCCAGCCCGGTTTCGCCGATGCCGACGACGCGCGGGCGCTGCGCCAGGCCCACCAGATCCTCGACGGTGGGCTCGCGCACGCCCTCGTTGTCCGGGTGCACGCCTGCGGTGGCCCACAGGTGGGGGTGAGCCGTCGCCAGACCGTGGACGGCGTCGAACTCCTCCAGGGTGGTGCAGATGCACAAGGCCCGGTCCACATGGGCCTGCGCCATCGCGTCCAGAATCTCGGGCAAGCGCTCGCGCAGCTCAGGAAAGCTCAAATGGCAGTGCGAATCGACGAACATCCAGTGGGGTCAGACGGTTTGGGTGGGGCGGTCCGAGGCCAGGTGCGCACCCAGGATCTCCTCGATGCGGGCCCGGAGCTGGCGCGACTTGTCGTCGGCCGGAAAACGGATGCCGATGCCCTGGCTGCGCGATCCGGTGGCACCGGCCGGGGTGATCCACGCCACCTTGCCCGAAACCGGGTAGCGCTGGGTGTCGTCGGGCAGGGTCAGGAGCACGTAGACATCCTGACCCAGGTGGTATTCGCGTGCCGAAGGCACAAAAATGCCGCCTTCGACAAACAAGGGAATGTAGGCCGCGTACAGCGCGCCTTTTTCCTTGATCGAGAGCTGGATGACCGCAGGTCGCGCCGGGGCGTTGGGCTCGGTGGTGCTCATACGCGTTCTAGTTTAGCGCGAACGCCTGACGCGCCTGGCTGGCCCAGGCTTCCTGCATCAACGCGGCCTGGAAAGGGTGCTCCAGCGTGCGCGCAGCCTGCTGGAGCTGCTTGTGCCAGGCCAGCAACCGGGGCCAGAGCGGCGCCGTGGGCAGGTCTTGCGGCTCGAAGAACCGGGGAGCGCCCCCCGCGCGCACGGCCTGCAGGTCGTGGCACAGCTTCTGCAGCGCATCCATCTGGCGCGCCACGGGCCAGTCGGCCATGGGACCGAAGTCGCCCCGGGCGATGGCGATGGGCAGGCCCTGCCAGACAGAGGCCGCGACGCCCAGGCCGACCCACTGGGACACCTCGTCGGGGCGCCCGCCCGTGGCCTTGAGCCACACCCGCAGGTCGGCCTCGGGGACGGCCGCGCCCTTGCCGCCCTGGTCTGCCAGCGTCTGCCGCAGCCACTGCAGCGCTTCGTCGGCCCCGGGCCACTGCAGGGCATGGGACTGGCAGCGGCTGCGGATGGTCGGCAGCAGAGCGTGCGCGGCCTCGCTGGCCAGTATGAAGCGCACCGCGCCCACGGGTTCTTCCAGCGTCTTGAGCAGGGTGTTGGCCGACTCGGTGTTCATGCGTTCGGCCGGGTGGATCAACACCACCTTGGTGGTGCCCCGCGAGCGCGTGAACTGGGTGAAGGCCACGGCCTCACGGGCGGCATCCACGCGGATCAGGCGACTGGGCTTGAGCTCCTTGCGGTCGATCTTGTCCTGGGTCTTTTCATCGAGCGGCCAGCCCAGCTCGAGCGACAGGGTCTCGGGCATCAGGACGAACAGGTCCGGATGGGTGCGCACGTCGATGGCGTGGCAACTCGCGCAATGGCCGCACGCGCCCTGGTCGGTGACCTGCTCGCACAACCAGGCGCGGGCCAGCGCCAGGGCCAGCGGGTACTGCCCCAGGCCGGTCGGCCCGGCCAGCAGCAGGGCATGGCCGCGCTGCTGCATCAGGGTCTGCAACTGGCGCTGCAGCCAAGGCGAGATCGAGGGAGCGCTCATGCGACCCAGCCCCTGTCCGCCACCGCCTGGCGGACCTGCAGCCACACCGCGTCGAGCGGCACCTGGGCATCGATGCGGGCAAAGCGACCGGGTTCGGCGGCCAGGCGGGCCGCGTAGCCTTGCGCCACCCGGCCAAAAAAACCGGTGGATTGCGACTCGAACTTGTCGGGGGTGCGCGCCGTGGCCAGGCGCTGCGCCGCCAGCTCAGCCGGCAGGTCGAACCAGAGGGTCAGGTCGGGCTGGCGCAAGCCGTCGGGCTGCTGTTGCACCCACTGCTCCAGGGTGCGCAGCACCTCCAGGTCGAACCCCCGGCCGTAGCCCTGGTAGGCGAAGGTGGCGTCGGTGAAGCGGTCGCACAGCACCACCTCGCCGCGCTGCAGGGCGGGCTCGATCACCTGCAGCAGGTGGTCGCGGCGGGCGGCGAACATCAGCAAGGCCTCGCTCAGGGGGTCCATGGCATCGTGCAGCAGCAAGGTTCGGAGCTTTTCGGCCAGGGGGGTGCCGCCCGGTTCGCGCGTCAGCGTCACGGTGCGGCCCTGGGCGCGAAGCAGCTCGGCCAGGCTGCCGATGTGGGTGGACTTGCCCGCGCCGTCGATGCCTTCGAAGCTGATGAAGAGGCCGTGGGTCGAGCCAGTAGGGGTTGGGGGCGTCGTCATCGGTTCAGGATGTAGCGGCGCACCGCCGCGTTGTGCTCGTCGAGCGTGCGGCTGAAATGGCTGGAGCCGTCGCCCCGCGAGACGAAGTACATCGCCTGCGTCTGGGCGGGCTGCACCGCCGCCATGAGCGAGGCCAGCCCCGGCATCGCGATGGGGGTGGGCGGCAGGCCCGCGCGGGTGTAGGTGTTGTAGGGGGTGTCGGTGTCGAGGTGGCGGCGGCGCAGCCGGCCATCGAAGTCCTCGCCCGCGCCATAGATCACCGACGGGTCGGTCTGCAGCCGCATGCCGATGCGCAGGCGGTTGATGAAGACGCCGGCCACCTCGGTCCGGTCGCTGGGGCGGCCGGTTTCCTTCTCGACGATGCTGGCCAGGATCAGCGCCTCTTCGGGCGAGCGCAGCGGCAGCCCCGGCGCGCGTGCGGCCCAGGCCTCGGCCAGCCGGCGGTCCATGGCGGCGGCGGCCTGGCGCAGCACGGTGGAGGCGGCGGCGTGCTTGGGGTAGACGTAGGTGTCCGGAAAGAAGCGCCCCTCGGGGTGCTGCCCGGGCCGGCCCAGGGCCTGCATCAGGCTGTCGGGGCCGGTGTGGGCCGACAGATCGTCCTGCAGATACTCGGCCGCCTGCAGCGCCAGCAGCACCTGGCGGTAGTTCCAACCCTCGACCAGCGTGACGCGGCGCATGGCCTGCTCGCCGCGCACCAGCCGGTCCAGCAGCGTCATGGGCGTGATGCCGTGTGCGAACTCGTAGCTGCCCGCCTTGATCTGGCGCGACTGGCCCGACAGGCGAAACCAGGCGAACAGCAGCCATTCGTCCGCCCCGACGCCCGCAGCCACCAGTTGCCGCACCACGCCCCGCGTGGGCGTGCCGGGCGCAATGCCCACGTCCAGCACCTCGTCCGGGGGGGCGTTCAGGGGCAAGGGGCGGTGCAGCCAGTAGAACGTGGCCGCCGACAGGGTCAGCGCCAGCAGCACCAGCAGCAACATTCCTATTTTCAGCAGACGCAACACGGAACCTGGGCCTTTGGGAGAATCGGGGTATCCGATCATAAGTGGAGAGCGCCTCCGCGCTGCGTTTGCGATGCACAACCCCGTACAGACCCCTGCCCCCATCCCCGCCTTCGACACCAGTGCCCTGCAGGGCGTGTGCCCGCTGGAGCACCTGGGCGTGATCCGGGCCCAGGGCGAGGACGCCGCCACCTTCCTGCACGGCCAGCTGACACAGGACTTCGCCCTGCTCGGCCGCACCGAGGCACGCTTGGCCGGCTACTGCTCGGCCAAGGGACGCATGCTGGCCAGCTTCATCGGCTTCAAGCGCCCCGACGGCGAGATCCTGCTGATCTGCCCGCGCGACCTGCTTGCGCCCACGCTCAAGCGGCTGTCCATGTTCGTGCTGCGCGCCAAGGTCCGCCTGAGCGATGCCAGCGGCGATTTCGCCCTGTTCGGCCTGGTCGGTTCGAGCGTGCCCACCGCCCTGCCGGGGGTGCCCTGGAGTCTGGCCGACATCGCCCAGGGGCAGGCCGTTCGGCTGCCTCCCGCCGAAGGCTGCCCCCGCGCCCTGCTGTGCCTGCCGGCCGATCAGGCGCCCGAAGCGGCGCCGGCCCTGCCGCCGGCCCTCTGGCACTGGCTCGACGTGCGCAGCGGCGTGGCCATGGTCACGGCCCCGGTGGTCGAGGCCTTCGTGCCCCAGATGCTGAACCTCGAGTCGGTGGGTGGGGTCAATTTCAAGAAAGGCTGCTACCCGGGTCAGGAAGTCGTGGCCCGCAGCCAGTTCCGGGGCACCCTCAAGCGCCGCGCCTACCTGGCGCATGGCGACGCCCCGATGCAGCCCGGCCAGGCGGTGTTCCACGCCAGCGACGCCGAACAGCCCTGTGGCACCGTGGCTGCCGCCGCACCGCACCCGGTGTCGGGCTGGGACGCCATCGTCTCCATGCAGACCAGCGCCGCCGACGGTCAGCCCCTCACCCTGGAGCGCGTCGACGGCCCTGCGCTGGCCTTGCTGCCCCTGCCCTACGCGCTGCTGGAGGACATCTGAGCACCGCCACCGAGCCTGCGCCATGTGCCTGATCGCCTTCGCCCTGGACGCGCACCCCAGCGCCCGTTTGCTGGTGGCCGCCAACCGCGACGAGTTCTGGGACCGCCCCACCCTGCCGCTGCAGCGCTGGCACCTGTCCAACGGCGTGGCGGTGCATGCCGGGCGCGACCTGCGCGCCGGTGGCACCTGGATGGGTTTCACCCCCGGCGGTCGCGTGGGCATGCTCACCAACGTGCGCTCCGGCGCGCCCGATGTGGCCCCCCACAGCCGGGGCGAACTGGTCACGCGCTGGCTGGGCGCCGACGGCGGTTGGGCCGACTGGCTCGACAGCCTGGACCCGGCCCACTACGGCGGGTTCAATGCCGTGCTGGGCGACCTGAAAAGCGGCGAATGGGTCTGGCTCAGCAACCGCCCCGCGTCCGGTGAGGCGGCGGCCGGCGCTCCCCTGGCGCTGCCCCCGGGCTGGCACGGCCGGCGCCTCGGGGCCGGTGTGTATGCCCTGTCGAACGCCGCGCTCGACACCCCCTGGCCCAAGGCACTGGCCTTGAAACAGGCACTGGCCGGCGCACTGCCGCACTGGCACACCGGCGCCGACGACCACCCGGGCCGCCAGGCCTTGCTCGCCGCGCTGACCGACATGCGCCAGGCCCCCGCCGAGGCCCTGCCCGAGACCGGCGTGCCCGCCGATCTGGAACGCGAACTCTCCAGCGCCTTCGTGCACGCGCCACAGCGCGGCTACGGCACGCGCAGCAGCCTCATCGGTCACTGGAACGGCGAACAACTCGGACTGGAGGAGTGGACCCACCCGCCGCAGCCGCACGACGGGCCGGCCTGGCCACTGGCGCGCAGCGCCTACAGGCGGATCTCCATCTCGATGTGCGGGATGCCGACCTCGTCGTAAGGCTCCCCCACGGGCGTGAAACCCTGCCGCGCATAGAAACCCTCGGCGGTGCGCTGGGCGCTCAGGCGCAGGGTGTGGTCGCCCCGTTCGCGCGCCGCCTGCATCAGCCCCGCCAGAATCCGGCGCCCCACCCCGGTGCCGCGCAGCACACGGTGCACCGCCATGCGGCCCACCTTGGCCACACCGGCGTTCGACGGCAGCAGCCGCCCCGTGGCCACCGGCTGGCCCAGGCGGTTCCAGGCCACCGCGTGCACGGCCGCGTGGTCGGCCTCGTCCCATTCGTCCTCGCGGGCTATGCCCTGCTCCTCCACGAACACGGCGGTGCGCACGCGCGCGGCGGCCTCGCCGAGTTCGTTCCAGGCGCCCGTGCGCAGCCCGATCATGTCCTCGCCGTCCTCCCAGGCCTGCAGCAGCGCGCGCAGCGGCGCCGGGATCGGGCGCGAGGTCTGCGTCACCGGGTCGGCGAACACGTAGATCAGCTCGCCGGCAATCAGGTGCTCGTTGCCGCGGAAGATGCCGCCCGTGATGACCATGGACGAGTTGCCGATGCGCGTGCACGACATGCCGATGTCGAGGAAGTCGTCCATGCGCGCCGAGGCGTTGAACTCCACCGACGCCTTCTTCACGTAGAGCTCGCCGCCCAGCTGGTGCATGGCATCGTCGTAGGGCATGCCCAGCGCGCGCCAGTACTCGGTCACGGCCACGTCGAAGTACATCAGGTAGTGCGCGTTGAAGACGATCTTCTGCATGTCCACCTCGGCCCAGCGCACGCGCAGGCGGTGGAAAAAACGGAACTCTTGGCGTTTCATGGTCGTCGGCAGGTGGTGATAAGGTCGGGCATGCCGCCCCAGGCGGCTGCAAGCCGCATTGTGTCCCATCTCCTTCTGAAAGGCCGTCTCCCGCATGCCACTGAAGCGCCAGGTGCAACTCATCGCCTACCCCGACCGCATCGGCCGCGATCTGCGCGATCTGGCCGGTTTTCTGGAAACCCGGCTCGACGGCGCCATCGGCGGGGTGCACCTGCTGCCGCCCTTCCCGTCCAACGACGACGGCGGCTTCTCGCCCCTCACGCACCGAGAGATAGCCCCCGCCTTCGGCACCTGGGCCGACATCGAGCGCATCGCCCAACGGCACGACCTGTGCCTGGACCTCGTGCTCAACCACCTCTCGGACGCATCGCCCGAATTCCTGGATTACGTGCGCCACGGTCGGCGGTCGGTTCACGCCCCGCTGTTCGTGGACGTCGATGCGCTGGGCGAGATCACCCCCGACGACCTCGCCAAGATCCACATCCGCAAGGAAAAGGAGCCGTTTCGTGCCGTCACCTTCGTCGACGGCAGCACCGGGCGCGTCTGGTGCACCTTCGGCGACCACCAGATCGACCTCGACTACCGCTCGCCCGAGACCTTCGCGCTCATGGAGGCCAACATCGCCTTCCTGGCCGCGCGCGGCGTGAAGCTTCTGCGCCTGGACGCCTTCGGCTACACCACCAAGCGCATCGGCAGCAGCTGCTTCCTGGTCGAGCCCGAGGTCTGGCAGATCCTGGAGCGGCTGCGCGAGATGGCCCAGCGGCACGGCGTGGAGCTGCTGCCCGAGGTGCACGACCACCCCAGCTTCCAGCACGCCATCGCCCGCCGGGGCATGTGGGCCTACGGCTTCGCACTGCCGCCCCTGCTGCTGTATGCGCTGCTCGACGGCAACAGCCACTACCTCAAGGCGTGGCTGCGCATGTGCCCGGACAACCAGATCACCGTGCTCGACACGCACGACGGCATCTGCATCCCCGACGTGGAAGACCTGCTGCCCAAGTACCACATCGAGGCCATCATCCAGAACGTCTCGCAGCGCAGCGCCGACCCCATCCTGCGCCGCTCGGCCGCCAACGCCCACAGCGTGGGGGCCATCTACCAGCTCACCTGCACCTACTACGACGCCCTGCAGCGCAACGACGACGCCTACCTCTGCGCGCGCGCCGTCCAGCTCTTCGCGCCGGGCATTCCACAGGTCTACTACGTGGGTCTGCTGGCGGGCTGCAACGACCTGGAGCGGGTGGCGCTCACCGGCGAGGCGCGCGACATCAACCGCCACGCCTACACCCTGGACGAGGCCGACGCCGCCCTGCAGGCCCCGGTGGTTCAGCGCCAACTGGCCCTGATGCGGTTGCGCTGCAGCCACCCCGCCTTCCAGGGGCGGTTCGAGCTGCACCACTCGAACGATTCCAGCGTCTCCATGGGCTGGGTGCACGGCACGCACCACTGCCACCTGCTGGTCGACCTCAAGTTCCGCACCGCCACCGTGACCTGCACGGCCGACGGCACCGACGGGGAAACCAGCTGGCGCTTGTGAAGCCGCGCGGCAACGGCGACAATTGAGGGTTTTCCCCAGCCCCAGCGCCCTTGCCATGTTGCCCCACCAGCTCGAACTGCTCTCCCCCGCCCGCGACGCCGACATCGGCATCGCCGCCGTGAACCACGGGGCCGACGCCGTCTACATCGGCGGGCCGTCGTTCGGGGCGCGGGCCAGCGCCGACAACAGCGTGCGGGACATCGAGCGCCTGGTGCGCCACGCCCACCGCTACCACAGCCGCGTTTTCGTCACGCTCAACACCATCCTGCGCGACGATGAACTGGACCCCGCCCGCAAGCTCGTGCACCAGCTCTACAACGCCGGGGTGGATGCCCTCATCATCCAGGACATGGGCCTGCTGGAGTTGGACCTGCCGCCCATCCAGCTGCACGCCAGCACCCAGACCGACATCCGAACGCCCGAGAAGGCCCGCTTCCTGCAAGACGCCGGCCTGTCCCAGATCGTGCTGGCGCGCGAACTCACGCTGCCGCAGATCGCCGCCATCCGCGCCGCCACCGACCCGGCGCGCTGCACCATCGAATTCTTCATTCACGGCGCGCTGTGCGTGGCCTACAGCGGCCAGTGCTACATCAGCCACGCCCACACCGGGCGCAGCGCCAACCGGGGCGACTGTTCACAGGCCTGCCGCCTGCCCTACGAGGTGAAAGACAGCCAGGGCCGCATCGTGGCGCACGACAAGCACGTTCTGTCGATGAAGGACAACAACCAGAGCGACAACCTGCGCGCCCTGATCGACGCCGGCGTGCGCAGCTTCAAGATCGAAGGCCGCTACAAGGACATGGCCTACGTCAAGAACATCACCGCCCACTACCGGCTGCTGCTCGACGAGATCCTGGAGGAACGCCAGTCCTCGGGCAACCCGCTGGCCCGCGCCTCCAGCGGCGAATGCACCTTCTTCTTCCAGCCCGACCCCGACCAGAACTTCAACCGCGAGTTCACCGACTACTTCGTCAACGGCCGCCAGGCCGACATCGGCGCCTTCGACAGTCCCAAGAACCCGGGCCGCTCCATCGGCTGGGTCACGCAGGTGGGGCCGAACTTCCTGGAGCTGGAAACCGACGACGCCGCCACCGTGCTGCACAACGGCGACGGCCTGTGCTACCACGACCTGCACAAGGAACTGGTGGGGCTGCACATCAACCGGGCCGAGGCCACCGGCACGCCGGGGCGCTGGCGCGTCTGGCCCAAGGACCCGATGGACAGCTTCAAGGACCTGCGCAAGGGCGTTCAGGTCAACCGCAACCGCGACATGGATTGGGTGCGCGCGCTGGAAAAGCCCTCCGCCGAACGCCGCATCGGCGTGTGGCTGCAGCTCGATGAAACCGCCGACGGCCTGGCCCTGACGGCAACCGACGAAGACGGCCACACCGCCACCGCCACCCTGCCCTGCGCGCTGGACCTGGCGCGCGACCCCGAACAGGCCCAGGCCAGGCTGCGCGAAGGCCTGAGCCGGCTGGGCGAAACCCTGTTCCAGCCCACCGACGTGGCGCTCAACCTGGCCCAGCCCCGGTTCGTGCCGGCGTCGCTGCTCAACACCCTGCGGCGCGACGCCATCGCGGCCCTCGAAGCCGAGCGCGCCCGGGCCCTGCAGCGCCTGCCGCGCGCCGTGCCGGTGCAGCCGCCCGTGCCCTACCCCGAAGACACCCTCAGCTACCTGGCCAACGTGTACAACCACAAGGCGCGCGACTTCTACGCCAGGCACGGCGTGCAGGTGATTGCCGCCGCCTACGAAAGCCAGGAAGAGGAAGGCGAGGTGAGCCTCATGATCACCAAGCACTGCGTGCGCTATTCGCTCAGCCTCTGCCCCAAACAGGCCAAGGGCGTGACCGGCGTGCAGGGCACCGTGCGCGCCGAGCCGCTGCAGCTCATCAACGGCAAGGAAAAACTCACCCTGCGCTTCGACTGCAAGCCCTGCGAAATGCACGTGGTGGGCAAGATCAAGCGCAGCGTGCTCAACGCAGCGCCCGCCGCACCGCTGCGCTTCTACCGCACGCGCCCGGCGGCGGCGAACGCCTGAGCGCCGTCAGACGTACCAGTTGCCGCCCGACTGCGGCGCGTGCCGCATGTGCAGCGACAGGCCCAGCGCGGCCATGTGGTTGGAGTTGCGGCCCAGAATCGTCTGCGACAGCGGCAGGAACTCGACCTCCTCGAACTGGGCGTGGGCGCGGTACTGCGACACCAGCCGCTGGATCAGGATGGTGTCCATCTCCACCGCCTGGCCCTTGGCCACCTTCTTCAGCCCCGACTCCAGTTGCTTCCACACCCCTTCGAGTTCGCGGTGCTCGTCGGTCAGGCGCTGGACCATGGCCTTGACGCGGTCGTATTCGGCGCCCTTGTCGGCGCTGGCCAGCACGGCCGGGAACAGCTCGCGTTCCTCGTCCAGGTGGTGTTCGAAGATGGCCTCGCGGAAGAACTCCACCGCCTTTTCGGCAATGTCGCGTGCGCGGGCGGCGGGCTCCAGCAGCGCGGGCAGTTCACCCAGCATGTCGAGCTTCTTCACGATGCCCGCGTGGCACTGCGAAAAGTCGGCAATGGGGGCGTTGTCGGCGGCGGCGTTGGTCATGGAATCTCCGTTATGGGGGCGTTCGATGGTGTCAGTGTACTGATCCACGTGCCTCGGAATTTGATGCTGGTCAACAAGTGGCGACGTTGCCGGGCGCGGTGGTATGTGGTAGAAATGCTTCTGGATCGGGTACGCCGGTTGACCCATCGTGGCGATTGACCCAAAGCGTGCCCAGGCACCCTTGTGATTTCCATAACAAATAGAACGGAAACGGTGCGCTATCAACTGACCAAAGAGGGAGGATGGTCGTGTTATACACCTTCAGCATAAATGAGTATGCACCGCTTGCGGTGCATACTGCACGTTGGGCCAAAGGAGATCGTCGCTGTGACAGCTTCTACATACTTGCTTGAAAAGATATCCAGACACGGAGCCGCTGCAAGTCGACTTCTTCGCGAACTGTCATCTCGCGAAGGAGAATTTGCCGATCACGATCCCATTTCAGCCATCGCATTCGATGCTGCCGACCTTGTTTGGGCCTTTCTTTGTCTTCAGGGCAACGAATCTGCTCAAGAGTCCCGTCAGATTCGAAATGCAATTGCAGAACAGATCATCGATATTCTGGTCTCGGCTTCGGATCCGCGGAATGGCTAGCAGCGCTCAATCATGAATGCAGCGTCCAAGATTAAGGGTGGCGGCGGAGATCTGCCGTATAATTCCAAACCTATCGGCTCGATCTGATTCAGTTTTCAACGTATCAATTGCTTTAAACCAAGAATTCTCATGCCAGAAATTATTTATCTCCTCACGAACGAGGCAATGCCGGGTCTCGTAAAAATCGGCCGGACAAACGATAGCGTTGAAGCCCGCATCGTAGGCCTTAGCACCGCAAGCGGTGTGCCGCTACCGTTTGAATGCTACTTCGCTGCACAGGTGAAGGACTGCGCAAAGCTTGAGAAGACGTTGCATCAACTTTTCTCCGAATCTCGATTGAATCCGAAGCGAGAGTTCTTCAACGTCGATCCCGAGAAGGTCGTTCTAGCTATTGGCATAGGTGATTTTACTGAAGTTACGCCAGGCGCAACGCCGGTCGATCAAGAGGAGAAGGCGGCGCTAGAAAAAGCAAAGGCGCGGCGCCCTAGAATTAAGCTAGACGCACTTGGAATTTTTCCAGGAGCCGTGTTGTCGTTTTCGCGGGATGAGACCATAACTGCAACAGTTGTTGAAGGAGGAAAAGTCTTATTCCAAGGGCAACAAATGAGCCTTTCTGCTGCCGCACTGACCGTACTGCATAGCCTTGGTTACCAGACTCCAGCAGCGAGTGGTTCTGAGTATTGGATATTCGAAGAGGAGCTACTAGATGAAAGACGAAAACGTCTGGAAGCGGAGCAATTCAATGCGAGTCCAAGCGAAGGTACCTAACGATCGTATTCAACCGACGAATTTTCCTTCGCTTCGCTGCTGAAAATTCTCGGCTGATGCGGCGCGTTCGGCGTCATATTAAGGCCAACCGCTTATCAAAAATAATCATGATGGAGAAACTACATGCATATTCGTTACCCCCGTCTATTTTGTCTTCTGGTTGCAACCTATTCCTACGGAACCTACGCTGTGCCCCAAGACGATGTTGCCACTTGCGAAAAAATTAAAGACTCAAAGCGCCGTGGTGAGTGCTTCGAAAGGATTGCACGAAAATTCAGTGACTCCAAAAATGAAATGGAAACATTTGTCGTGCGCGCGAAGCAGGAAGCAACACGATCCTTTCTAGACCCCGAGTCCGGGAAGTTTCGGAACCTCTATGTCACCAAGGACAACACCGGCTTTTCACTATGCGGTGAAATTAACGGAAAGAACAGCTATGGCGGCTATGTCGGATATCGCCGTTTTATCCAACACTTCGACGCCAACAAAAACGCCTATGAAAAGGTGAGCACCGAGCCTACCCCACCCAAGGATGAAATGGAAAAGATTCGTTCGGATCTCTTTGCGATGTCCTGGGACCTACTGTGCGTCAATATGCCAATTATTTGGCGCGAGTGAGAACGACACCCAACCTTTCGGTCAACCGGACCTTACACATAAAAGCCGCGCAGGCTGCTCAACTCCACGTTAGACGTCATGGATGCAGAACATCGTGCCCTCACAGTCGCCGCTCTCGTCTGGGGAGCATTTGTTCTGGCGGGGTTGATCGGTCGCCCTTTCAAGATGTCCGCCATAGTGTCAGTTGGCGGAGGATTCATCATCAGCGTAGTCGTTGCGATCATCGCGAAGATCTACTTTGAGGATGGCGTGCTCGGGGTCGTCGCGATTCTTCTGGCGCTTTGGCTCATGTGGGGCTTGATGGAGAAGATCTTTGGTAAGTGAAACGGATCAATTTCGCCTGCGTGGTAACTGTACGGGAGTGCCGTCTAAGAAGGCGTTCAGCACGGTCATCTTGCGGCGTCCGGCTGCCGCGCGGCCTACGTTGGCGCTCATGTGCAGCGGCTTGAGAAAATCCTCGCGCAGGATTTCCCCCGGATGCACGGGCCGCATGCGGTTGACGGGCAGGGCTTTCCTCATACCCGCCAACTCTACATCACCCCACCCATTTGCGCACATTCCGCTACCAGGCCTACACTGACCGAACGGAGCTACGACCATGACCGAAATGTTCACCCCCCCGCACCCCGGGCTGACGCTGCGCGACGACGTGCTGCCCGCGCTGGGCCTGACGGTGACCGAGGCCGCCGAGCAATTGGGCGTGGCGCGTGTGACCCTGTCGCGCGTGCTGAACGGCCACGCGGCCATCTCCCCCGAAATGGCCATGCGCCTGCAAGCCTGGCTGGGCAAGGGGCGCGGCGGCGATGCGCGCATGTGGATGGCGCAGCAGACCGCCTACGACATGTGGCAGGCGGGGCTCAAGCTCAAGAAAACGCCCTTGCGGGTGAAACCGGCACCGGCTTTGGCTTGAGCCGTCAAGCCCGACAGGGTACAGGTCACCCGCCTCACGCAGCCAGTGGCTCGATCTCGCGCTTGATCTTTTCAGCCAGTTCCTGCTCGGCGCGCTTGATGTCGTAGGTGCTTTGCAGGTTCATCCAGGTCTGGACGTCACCGCCGAAGTAGCGCACCAGCCGCATGGCGGTGTCCACGGTCACGCCACGGCGCTCCAGCACGATGTCGTTGATGCGCGACGCCGGAACTTTCAGTGCACGGGCCAGGGCGTTGGCGCTCATGTGCAGCGGCTTGAGAAAATCCTCGCGCAGGATTTCCCCCGGATGCACGGGCCGCATGCGGTTGGCGGGCAGGACTTTCCTCATACCCGCCAACTCTACATCAGCCCACCCACTTGCGCGCATTGCGCCACAGGCGCATCCAGGGGCTGTAGGCGTCCAGGCCGCCGCTCTTCGCAGCATCGGTCCAACTCATCTGGATGTTGCGGAACACGCGCTCGGGGTGCGGCATCATGGCGGTGAAGCGGCCGTCGGCCGTGGTGACGGCCGTGAGGCCGCCCGGGCTGCCGTTGGGGTTGAAGGGGTAGGCTTCGGTGGCCGCGCCGGTGTTGTCGACGAAGCGCATGGCGGCCAGGCCGCCCTGCTCCACCTGGGCCGCGTTGCCGCGGTGCTTGAAGTTGGCGTAGCCCTCGCCGTGCGCCACGGCAATGGGCAGGCGGCTGCCGGCCATGCCCTGCAGGAACAGGCTGGGGGATTCCAGTACCTCGACCATCGAGAGCCGCGCCTCGAAGCGCTCGCTCTGGTTGGTGGTGAAGCGCGGCCAGGCCTCGGCACCGGGGATGATGTCGGCCAGCTCGGCGAACATCTGGCAGCCGTTGCACACGCCCAGGCCGAAGGTGTCGCCGCGGGCAAAGAAGCCCCGGAACTGCTCCGACAGCACCGGGTTGAAGGTGATGCTGCGCGCCCAGCCGATGCCGGCGCCCAGCGTGTCGCCGTAGCTGAAGCCGCCGCAGGCGACGACGCCCTGGAAGTCGGCGAGTTTCGCGCGGCCCGACTGCAGGTCGGTCATGTGCACGTCGTAGGACTCGAAGCCCGCGCGGTCGAACGCGTAGGCCATTTCCACGTGGGAGTTGACGCCCTGCTCGCGCAGGATGGCCACCTTGGGGCGGGCCAGGTTCAGGTAGGGCGCGGCCACGTCGTCGGCCGGGTCGAAGGTGAGTGCCACGTGCATGCCGGGGTCGGCCGGCACACCGGCGGCGGCGTGTTCGGCATCGGCGCAGGCGGGGTTGTCGCGCTGCTGGTTGATCTTCCAGCTCACGCTGTCCCAGACCTGGTGCAGGTCGAACAGGCTGGCGTCGAACACGGGCTTGGTGTCGCGCCAGACCTGCAGGCGGCCCTTGCCCACGTCGGTGGCGGACGAGGCCGGGCGGGTCTTGCCGATGAAGTGGCTGAACCTGCTGAGGCCGTGCTCGCGCAGCACCTGCATGACGGCGTCGCGCTCGGCGGTGCGCACCTGCAGCACCACGCCCAGTTCCTCGCTGAACAGCGTCTTGAGGGTGAGTTCCTCGCGCCGCGGGCCCACCTGGGCGGCCCAGTTCTTGGCGTCGCCGGTGTCCATGCGGCTGTCGGAGATGCCGTCGCCTTCGGTGACGAGCAGGTCCACGTTCAGGCTCACGCCCACGTGGCCGGCAAAGGCCATTTCGGCCACGGTGGCCAGCAGGCCGCCGTCGCTGCGGTCGTGGTAGGCCAGGATCTTGCCCTGCGCGCGCAAGGCGTTGACGGCGTTGACCAGTGCGATCAGGTCCTGCGGGGCATCCAGATCGGGCACGGCGCCGCCGGGCTGGTTCAGCACCTGCGCCAGGATGGAGCCGCCCATGCGGTTGCGCCCCTTGCCCAGGTCGACCAGCACCAGGGTGGTGTCGTCTTCCTGCGCGTCGAGCTGCGGCGTAAGGGTGCCGCGCACGTCGGGCAGGCTGGCGAAGGCGCTGACGATCAGGCTCACCGGGGAGGTGACCTTCTTCTTGTCGCCCTCCACGTTCCACTGCGTGCGCATGGACAGGCTGTCCTTGCCCACGGGAATGCTCACGCCCAGCGCGGGGCACAGCTCCATGCCCACGGCCTGAACGGTGGCGTAGAGCGCGGCGTCTTCGCCCGGCTCGCCGCAGGCGGCCATCCAGTTGGCGCTCAGCTTCACGCGCGGGAGTTCGATGGGCGCGGCCAGCAGGTTGGTGATGGCCTCGGCCACCGCCATGCGGCCGGACGCCGGGGCGTCGAGCGCGGCCAGCGGCGTGCGCTCGCCCATGCTCATGGCCTCACCGGCAAAGCCCTGGAAGTCGGCCAGCGTGACGGCGCAGTCGGCCACGGGCACCTGCCACGGGCCGACCATCTGGTCGCGGTGGCTCAGGCCGCCCACGGTGCGGTCGCCGATGGTGACGAGGAAGCGTTTCGACGCCACGGTCGGGTGGCTCAGTACGTCGATGACGGCCTGCTGCAGGTCCACGCCGGTCAGGTCGAGTTCGGCTGCCTTCCGCTCGACGGTTTTCACGTCGCGGTGCATCTTGGGCGGCTTGCCCAGCAGCACGTTCATGGGCATATTGACTGGAGCCCCCACGCTCCCCACTGCGTGCGGTTCGCTGCCCCCCGAGGGGGCTGTGCTTGCTTGGGGCGGCCCGTCGCGGCGCACGGGACTCTCTGCGCCCGCATCGGCCACCACCAGTTGGCGTTCCTCGGTGGCCACACCCACCACAGCGAAGGGGCAGCGCTCGCGCTCGCAGAAGGCCTTGAACTGTTCCAGCGACTCGGGCGCGATGGCCAGCACGTAGCGTTCCTGGCTCTCGTTGCACCAGATTTCCTTCGGGGCCAGGCCCGACTCCTCGAGCGGCACGGCGCGCAGGTCGAAGCGTGCGCCCCGCCCGGCGTCATTCGTGAGTTCGGGGAAGGCGTTGGACAGGCCGCCGGCGCCCACGTCGTGGATGGCGAGGATGGGGTTCTTGTCGCCCAGCGTCCAGCACTGGTTGATGACCTCCTGCGCACGGCGCTCGATCTCGGGATTGCCGCGCTGCACGGAGTCGAAGTCGAGGTCGGCGGCGTTGACACCGGTGGCCATGGAACTGGCCGCACCGCCGCCCATGCCGATGCGCATGCCGGGCCCGCCCAGCTGAATGAGCAGCGTGCCGGCCGGGAACTCGATCTTGTGCGTGAGCTTGGCATCAATGACGCCCAGCCCGCCCGCGATCATGATGGGCTTGTGGTAGCCGCGCTGCACGGCGTCGGCGTCGGTGGCGATGCTCTGCTCGTACTCGCGGAAGTAGCCCAGCAGGTTGGGTCGGCCGAATTCGTTGTTGAACGCCGCGCCGCCCAGCGGGCCTTCGGTCATGATCTGCAGCGGGCTGGCGATGTGGTCGGGCTTGCCGCCCGGCTGGTCGGACCAGCCGCCCCACAGCCTGGAGACGGTGAAGCCGGTCAGGCCGGCCTTGGGCTTGGAGCCGCGGCCGGTGGCGCCCTCGTCGCGGATCTCGCCGCCGGCGCCGGTGGAGGCACCCGGGAAGGGCGAGATGGCGGTGGGATGGTTGTGCGTTTCCACCTTCATGAGCACGTGGTGCGTGGCGCGCTCGGCCACGTAGGGGCTGGCGGCGCCGGCCTGCGCACGGGCCACGAAGCGCTCCACCGCGTGCCCTTCCATGACGGAGGCGTTGTCGGAATACGCCACCACCGTGTGCTGCGGGCTGGTCTGGTGGGTGTGGCGGATCATGCCGAACAGGCTCTTGTCCTGCGCCGCGCCGTCGATGGTGAACTGCGCGTTGAAGATCTTGTGGCGGCAGTGTTCGCTGTTGGCCTGCGCGAACATCATCAGTTCCACGTCGGTGGGGTTGCGCTGCAGGTCGTTGAAGGCCTTGACGAGGTAGTCGATCTCGTCGTCGGCCAGGGCCAGGCCCCAGGCCTCGTTCGCTTTTTCGAGCGCGGCGCGGCCGCCGCCCAGCACGTCCACATGCTCCATGGGGGCGGGTTCCAGTTCGGTGAACAGGCGGAAGGCGTCTTCTCTCGCGGCCACGGCGCTTTCGGTCATGCGGTCGTGCAACAGGGCGGCCACCTGCTGCCATTGCTCTGCACCCAGTTCGGCCTTGCCCAGCAGGCCGGCCTTGAGCGTGAGGCGAAATTCGGTGATGCGCTCTACCCGCTTGACGGCGAAGCCGCAGTTGTGCGCGATGTCGGTGGCCTTGGATGCCCAGGGCGACACCGTTCCGATGCGCGGCGTGACGACCACCAGCGGGCCGTCCACCGGACCGGCGTAGGGTTCGCCATAGGTGAGCAGCGCCTGCCAGGCCTGCCGCTGCGCGGCGTCCAGCGGGGCCAGCGTGTCCACCAGGTGCACGTGCCGCGCGGCGATGCCCGAGATCTTGTCGCTGACGGCCTGCAGGCGGGGCAGAAGTTGCTGGGCGCGGAAATGGCCGAGGGCGTCGCCGCCTTCGAACGGGGTGATGTGCTGGGTCACGGGGTGGCCTGGAGATGGGGAAAACCCGATTTTACGTGCCCGGCGTGCGCTCACCTGACCCGCTGCCCCGAGGCATGCCGGTACACCCCGGGTGCCGATCTGCGACCGCGGGTGGGCTTATCATCGGGTTTACCCCTGTTGCCCAGTTCGCTTTGTGCAGTATAGTGCACATTGCAGATGGCAATTTAGTTCATCTCGGCACGGTTTTCCCTGCCCCACAGCATAAGAGCGCCATGAAACTCCTGATCCTTGTCGGCACCACCACCAACACCGCGGAATGCGTCGCGCAGGCCATAGAGATGGACTGCGCAGATCTGGTCGACGAGATCGAAGTTCGCATGATGGACGGCCTGGGCATCGACGTTTTTGACGAACCTGCCCTGTTCCTGATCTGTTCGGCCACCTACGGCAGCGGCGACGTGCCCGACAACGCACAGGCTCTCTACGCTTCCCTGGCCGAACAACCCCGGCACCTGGGCCACGTTCGCTACGGCGTGATGTCGCTGGGCGACCAGGGCAGCTACCCGCAGACCTTTGCCTTCGGGGGGCGCAACTTCGATGCCCGCCTGCAGGACCTGGGCGCCCAGCGGCTGGGCGAGGTCTGGACCCACGACGCCAGCAGCGATGTTTCGCCCGAGGAATCCGGCATCGCCTGGTGTCGTGCCTGGCTCACGGAGCAGCGAGCCAACTTCCCGGCAGCCACGCAGTCCGTTGAGGGCTAAAACATTCATATTTCAAATAAGGGTAAGTCTGGATCACCCTCAGGACACATCCGGTCTAGCATCTTGACAACCCCAACAACAGGAGACACACCATGACCACCCGCCGACTTGTACTGACCCGAACCGCCGCCGTGATCGGCGCCGCCTCCTCCGGCCTGCTGCTGCCCGAGATCGTGCGTGCGCAGTCGAACAAGGTGCGTGTGGGTTTCATGCTGCCCTACACCGGCACCTTCGCCCAACTGGGTGTGGCCATCGAGAACGGCTTCCGCATGGCCCTGGACGAACAGGGCGGCAAGCTGGGCGGTCGCGAGGTCGAATTCTTCAAGGTGGACGACGAATCCAACCCGGCCAAGGGCGTCGAGAACGCCACCCGCCTGGTGGAGCGCGACAAGGTCGACGTGCTCGTGGGCACGGTGCACTCCGGGGTGCAGATGGGCATCCACCGCGTGGCCCGGGAATCCGGCGTGCTCAACCTGATCCCCAACGCCGGCGTGCACGTGGCCACCCGAGCGCAATGCGCCCCCAACGTGTTCCGCACCTCGTTCTCCAACTCGCAGCCCACGATGGCGCTGGGCAAGGCGATGGTGGAGCGCGGCCACAAGAAGGCCGTGTGGATCAGCTGGGCCTACGCGGCCGGCGACGAGGCCTACGAAGGCTTCGAGAAGAGCTACACCGAGGCCGGCGGCACCATCGTCAAGAAGCTGGCCCTGCCCTTCCCGAACGTGGAGTTCCAGGCGCAACTGACCGAGATCGCCTCCCTGCGACCCGACGCGGTGGCCTGCTTCTTTGCCGGTGGCGGCGCCGCCAAGTTCCTGCGCGACTACCACGCCGCCGGACTGAACCGCAACATCCAGCTCTATGGCTCGGGCTTCCTGACCGAGGGCGTGCTCGACGCCGCCGGTGACGCCGCCAACGGTGTGCTCACCACCATGCACTACGGCGACTCGCTGGACACGCCGCGCAACAACCGCTTCCGCCTCGAATACGCCAAGACCTTCAAGATGCAGCCCGACGTGTACGCCGTGCAGGGCTACGACACCGGCCTGCTGCTGATCAAGGGGGCCAACGCCGTCAAGGGCGACTTGTCGAACAAGAAGGACCTCTACGCCGCCATGGAGGGCGCCGTGATCGACAGCCCGCGTGGCAGGTGGACCATGAGCAAGGCGCACAACCCGATCCAGGACATGTACCTGCGCCAGGTCGAGAAGCGCCAGAACAAGGTCATCGGCATCGCGGCCAAGGCCGTGACCGACCCCGCCACCGGCTGCCGCATGGGCTGACCGCTCCTGGAACACCACCGCCCGCCTTCCAGGTGAAATGAGCGGCGCCAACGCTCTCCGGAGTGTTCCGCCGCTTTTTCTTTGCCCAAGCCACCCGTGACCCGATGGACTTCGCCAACTTTCTGATCCAGCTCCTCAACAGCGTCCAGTACGGCCTGCTGCTGTTCATGCTGGCCGCCGGTCTGACGCTGATCTTCGGCATCATGGGGGTGGTGAACCTGGCGCACGGCAGCTTCTACATGCTGGGCGCCTACATGGCGTGGTCGTTCACCGGCCTGTTCGACAGCCTGGTGCTGGCCATCGTGGTCGGCGCCCTGCTGTCTGTGGTGCTGGGGCTGGTTCTGGAATGGGTGCTGTTCCGGCACTTCTACAAGCGCGACCACCTCGACCAGGTGCTACTGACCTTCGGCCTGATCTACATCTTCGAGGAAACGCGCTCCCTGATCTGGGGCGACGACGTGCACGCCGTGCAGGTGCCCGAGATGCTCAACTGGGCCATTCCCCTGACCGACAACCTGTCCTACCCCGGCTACCGCCTGTTCATGATGGGCGTGTGCGTGGCCCTGGCGCTGGGGCTGTACCTGCTGATCTCGAAAACCCGGCTGGGCATGAAGATCCGCGCGGGCGCCTTCAACCGCGACATGACCGAGGCGCTGGGCATCAACATCCGGCTGATCCACGCGGTGGTGTTTGCGCTCGGCGTGGGGCTGGCCGCGGTGGCCGGCATGATCGCCTCGCCGATCTCCAGCGTGTACCCGAACATGGGCGCGCCGGTGCTGATCATGTGCTTCGTGGTGGTGGTCATCGGCGGCATCGGCTCGGTGCGCGGCGCGCTCATCGCCGCCCTGCTGGTGGGCCTGGTCGACACCTTCGGCAAGGTGCTGCTGCCCCAGATTTCCGGCATGCTGGTCTACATGCTGATGGCAGCGGTGCTGCTCTACAAGCCCGAAGGGCTGTTCAAGCAATAAAGCCATGTCCGCAGCCACCACGCACATCGAACAACTGCCCCGCAGCCTGCAACTGACGCTGGGCGCCGGTGCCCTGGCGCTGGCGGCGTTTCCGCTCGTGCCGGTCGAAGGCCAGAGCTTCTACCTCCAGATGCTCACGCAGATGATGATCCTGGGCATCTTCGCCATGAGCCTGGACCTGCTGCAGGGCGTGACCGGCCTGGTCTCGCTGGGGCACGCGGCCTTCTTCGGGCTGGCAGGCTATTTCCTGGCCTTCCTCACGCCCGAGAGCCACGCCGTGAGCCTGTGGTGGACGCTGCCCGTGGCGGCCCTGGGGGCCGGGCTGGCGGCCCTGGTGATCGGCATCTTCGTGGTGCGCACGCACGGCATCTACTTCATCATGGTCACCATGGCGTTCGCGCAGATGGTGTTCTTCCTGTTCTTCGACAACCGATCGCTGGGCGGCTCCGACGGCATCTACGTCTACTTCAAGCCCAGCACGGCGCTGTGGGGCGAGGGCGAACTGTTCGACCTCGAGAACCGGACCACCTTCTTCTACTTCACGCTGGCGGTCTTGCTGGGGGTGTACCTGTTCCTGCGCCGGCTGCTGTTCTCGCCGTTTGGCCGCGCCCTGGCCGGCATCCGCGTGAACGAGCACCGCATGCGCGCCATGGGCTTTGCCACCTTCCACTACAAGCTCGCGGCCTTCACGCTGGCGGGCACGCTGGCGGGCGTGGCCGGTTACCTGTGGGCCGCGCAGACCGGTTTCGTGAACCCCGAGCTCATGGGCTTTCACATGAGCGCGCACGCCATCATGATGGTGATCCTGGGCGGCATGGGCAATTTCGCGGGGGCCATCGTCGGGGCCTTTGCCTTCGAGTACCTGATCCACCTGTTCAAGGACATGACCAAACACTGGCAGCTGCTGATTGGCGGCTTCATCGTGCTGCTGGTCATCTTTGCGCCACGCGGTCTGCTGGGGCTGGGCCAGTCGGCCAGCGCCTGGCTGGGCCGGCGCATGAACCGTCAGCCCCCTGCCCCGTCGGCGCCCGGGACGAACGAAAGGCCATCGGCATGACGACCGATACCCCCCTCCAGGGCGAGGTGCTTCTGCAGGCCAGCGAGCTGACCAAGCGCTTCGGTGGCCTGGCCGCCGTCAATCAGGTGTCGCTGACCCTGTACCGCAACCACATCCATGCGGTGATCGGCCCCAACGGCGCGGGCAAGTCCACCCTGACCAACCTGCTCTCGGGCGACCTGCCCCCGACCTCGGGCCGCGTGACCCTGGGAGGGCGCGACATCACCGGGCGCAAGCCGGAAGCCATCTCACGCATGGGCCTGGGCCGCAGCTACCAGAAGACCAACATCTTCCTGCCCTTCACGGTGTGGGAGAACGTGCGGCTGGCGGCCCAGTCGCGCACCCCCCACGCCGCGCGCTGGCTGTCGCGGGCCGCCGCGCTCAAGGACATCAACGAGCGGGCGCAGCGCGCCATCGAACTGGCACGCCTGGAGGCCAAGTCCGGTTTCGTGGCGGGTGCCATCAGCCACGGCGAGCAACGCCAGCTTGAAATCGCCATGACCCTGGCCACCCAGCCGCAGGTGCTGCTGCTCGACGAGCCGCTGGCGGGCATGGGCCAGGCCGAGGCCGAACGCATGGTGGAGCTGCTGCTGCGCCTGAAGCAGGACCACGCGATCATGCTGGTCGAGCACGACATGGATGCCGTCTTCACCCTGGCCGACCGCCTGACGGTGATGGTCAACGGCCAGGTGATCGCCAGCGGTACCCCCGACGAGATCCGCGCCGATGCGGGCGTGCAGGCGGCCTACCTGGGAGAAGACGCATGAGCGCCGATACCACGCCAGCACTGATCGACGCACGCGGCCTGCACACCCACTACGGGGCCAGCCACATCCTGCGCGGCATCGACTTTCGGGTCGGCCAGAGCGAGACCATCGGCCTGATGGGGCGCAACGGCATGGGCAAGAGCACCCTGCTCAAGACCCTCATGGGGCTGGTCAGGCCCAGCGGCGGCGAAGTCCGCATCAAGGGGCAGGACCGCACCGGCGCCCCCACCTTTGAGGTGGCCCGCCTGGGCGTGGCCTATGTGCCCGAAGGCCGGGGCATCTTCGGCAACCTGAGCGTGCGGGAAAACCTCGTGATGGCGGCCCGCCCCGGCACCCGAGGCCAGCGCGACTGGACCTACGAGCGTGTGCTCGACACCTTCCCGCGCCTGGGCGAACGCCTGAACCACGGCGGGCAGCAGCTCAGCGGCGGCGAGCAGCAGATGCTGACCATAGGCCGCGCGCTCATGACCAACCCCGACGTGCTCATTCTCGACGAGGCCACCGAAGGCCTGGCGCCGCTGATCGCCCGCGAGATCTGGCGCATCTGCGAGGCCATCCGCGACAGCGGGATCAGCAGCGTGATCGTGGACAAGAATTGGAAGCACGTCACGCGCATCGCCGACCGCAACGTGATCCTGGTCAAGGGCGAGGTGGTGTTCGCGGGAACGTCGCAGGCGCTGCTGCAGCAGCCGGAGCTGCTGGAACGCCACCTGGGCGTCTAGGGCATTCCGGGCTTCAATCGGCCTCGATGCGCAGCCTCTGGCGCTGCTTCATCTCTCGGCGCAGGGCCACGGCGTCGGGCATCTGGATGGATTCGCCGGCACTCAGGCGGAACACGCTCATCGCGCTTGAGACGCTGGTGGCCTGGTACTCGACCGCATCGGCCGCATCGGTCAGGTCCCCGGCCAGGCCGGTGTTCTTCTGCGTCAGGTGCTCGATCGTCAGCAGGGCCTCGTTGATCTGCGAGACGCCGCTGCTCTGCTCGGACGTGGCCGAGTGGATTTCGGCGATCAGGCCGCTGACCTCGCGCGCCTTGGCCACTGCGTCGTTCATGGTGGCGCGGGCCTCGTCGGTCAGACGGGTGCCGGCCTCGACCTTGGCGGCCGAGTCCAGGATGAGGTTCTTGATTTCCTTGGCCGCATCGGCCGAGCGACCGGCCAGGTTGCGCACCTCGGACGCGACCACGGCAAAGCCGCGGCCGGCCTCACCGGCGCGGGCGGCTTCGACGGCCGCGTTGAGGGCCAGGATGTTGGTCTGGAAAGCGATGCCGTCGATGACCTGGATGATCTCCCCGATGCGGCTGGAAGATTCGTTGATTGCCTTCATGGTCTGGGTGACCGCCTCGACCGCCTTGCCGGTGTTCTCGGTGACCTGCGTGGCTTGCTGGGCCAGATCGGCGACCTTGCGGGCCGAGTCGGCCGTCTGGCCGATGTTGCCCGTGAGCTGCTCCATGGAAGCCGATGACTGCTCCATGCTGCCGGCCTGTTCCATGGCCCGGTCGCGCAGGCTGCGGCTGGCCTCGGCGATGTCGTGCGTGACCACCCCCATGCGCTCGACCTGCAGGCGTGCGTCGCTGACGATCGAGCGGATGTTGACGTTCAGCTGGTTCAGGGCACGCGCCAGGCGGCCCGCATCCCCGGTGAACTGGCCCTCGACCTGACGGGTCAGGTCGCCGGCGGCCATGCGGTTGGCAAACGACAGCAGCTGGCGCATCGGCTCCATCGCAAGCCGGCCCACACGGTGGGCGCTGAGCCACGCCAGCAAGGCGATCAGCACAGCGCCGCCCCCGAGCACGGGCCACGACAGCGCAGCGCCACCGCCCGCAGCGGCCACACCCGCGCCGAGACCGACAGCCCCAAGCACAAGGGACTGCAGCCGCACCTGGGCCAGCGGCGACAATTGCAGAACACGCTGCAGCGAAGGCCACAGGCCTTTCTTGACCAGGTGACCGTGCTTGAGCGTATGCACCAGCTTGCCGGCCGCCTGCTCGGCGCGCATCACGGCGAACAGGCCTTCAAAGGTGTCGATCTGCTCGCGCGTGGCTTCGGTCCGCACCGACAGGTAGCCCACGACCTGGTCACCGTCCATGACCGGGGTGGCGTTGGCCACCACCCAGTAGTGGTCGCCGTTCTTGCGGCGGTTCTTGACCACGCCTGTCCACGGCAGGCCCTCGGCCAGCGTGTCCCACAGGTCGCGGAAAGCCTCTTCGGGTACGTCCGGGTGCCGCACGATGTTGTGCGGCTGCCCCATCAGTTCCTCGCGGGTAAAGCCGCTGAGCTCGACGAACACCTCGTTGCAGTAGGTGATCCGGCCCTTCAGGTCGGTCATGGAGACGATGGTCTTGCCCGATGGATAGGGGTGCTCGCGTTGGGTGACGGGAAGGTTGGCGCGCATGGTGCAGAAAGGCCTGTGGTTGGAAGGCCGATGTTGAATCAGAATGTGTCCGCGGAGGCAGTAACCCCGGGCTCATTGGGGAGATGGCGGCAAGAGCGATCGCCGCACTTTGGTTTCATTTTATTACCGATCCCGTGCAGGCACCGGGCGGACAACTACAACAGGGGGCGCAGCGTCCGTGCCGCCTCGTGCAGCAGGGGCAGGATCTCGCGCTGGATGGCGCCGGCCTGCAGACGCTGCGACGACACCACCGCATTGAGCGCAGCCACGGTCTGCCCGGCGGCGTTGCGCAATGGCACGGCGACCGCATGCACGCCGAGCTCATGCTCCTCACTGGCCAGGGCGTGATCCACCAGGCGCACCCCGGCGATCAGTTCGCGCAAGGCCTTGGGTTCGACCGTGGTGTACGGCGTCAGGCGCGCCAGATTTCGGCCTTTGAGCCAGGCGGTGAATGCCGGTCGGGGCATGGCCGCCAGCAGCACGCGGCCCGTGGAGGTGGCGTGGGCCGGCAGCCGCGCCCCCAGGTGCAGGCCGTGGGCGATGAGGCGCCGGGCGGGCAAACCGGTCATGCCGGCGCCCAGGGAACCTCCGTCCCAGTCCCCGATGCCACTGGTCCACGCGACGCTGCGCGCGACGATGACCACCGCATCGCCTTCCAGCACAGCCACCGAAAACGACTCCCTCGCTTGCGCGGCCAGGCGGTCCAGCGTGGGCTGTACGGCCCGAGGCAGCCGTGCGCTGGAGAGGTAGCTGCCCGAAAACCGCAGCACCTTGGCGGAGAGCCAGAAATGGCTGCCGTCGGTTTCAAGGTAACCCAGATGGGCCAGGGTAAGCAGGTGCCGCCGCGCTGCCGCACGGGTGATGCCGGCGCGCTGCGCCGCCAGCGTGGCGTTGAGGCGCTGGCGCTCGGTGTCGAAGCTTTCCAGAACGGCCAGCCCCTTGGCCATGCCTTCGATGAAATCCGCCTTGGCGATCATGAAATTTCCCAACCAGATGCGCGATTATCGCGCAATCGATCCAATGATCGTGCAATCATCGTCACTTCGAAGGAAAAACGTGAGGTGCCCGCCGTAATCTTGCCACCTGTTCATACACAGACAGGAGATCACCCATGCGTACCCAGGTTGCCATCATCGGTGCGGGCCCATCCGGCCTGTTGCTCGGGCAGTTGCTGCACAAGGCAGGCATCGACGCCGTCATCCTCGAGCGCCAGACCGGCGACTACGTGCTCACACGCATCCGGGCCGGCATCCTGGAGCAGGTCTGCATCGACCTCATGGACGAGGCCGGCGTGGGCGAGCGCATGCACAAGGAGGGCCTGGTGCATGGCGGCTTCGACATGCTGTTCAAGGGCGAACGCCACCGCATCGACATGAACCGGCTCACGGGCGGCAAGAACGTCATGGTCTACGGCCAGACGGAGCTGACCAAGGACCTGATGGACGCGCGCGCCGCCGCCGGCCTGACCACCGTTTACGAAGCGGCCAATGTGCAGGTGCACGACTTCGACACGGCCAACCCGCGCGTCACCTACGAGAAGGACGGCCAGACACACGAGATCCGGTGCGACTTCATCGCCGGCTGCGACGGCTTCCATGGCGTGTGCCGCGCCAGCGCGCCGCGCAACGCGATCCGCGAGTACGAGAAGGTCTACCCCTTCGGCTGGCTGGGCCTGCTGTCGGACACGCCACCGGTGCACGAGGAACTGATTTACGTGAACAGCCCGCGTGGCTTCGCGCTGTGCTCCATGCGCAGCCACACGCGCAGCCGCTACTACCTGCAGGTGCCGCTGACCGACAAGGTGGAGGACTGGTCCGACGAGGCCTTCTGGCAGGAACTGCGCCTGCGCCTGGACCCGGCGGCGCGCGAGCAGCTCGTCACCGGCCCCAGCATCGAGAAGAGCATCGCCCCGCTGCGCAGCTTCGTGACCGAGCCGCTGCGCTTTGGTCGCATGTTCCTGGCCGGCGACGCGGGCCACATCGTGCCGCCCACCGGCGCCAAGGGCCTGAACCTGGCGGCCACCGACGTGAAGTACCTGTTCAACGGGCTGGTGGAGTACTACCAGGACAAGTCGGAGGCCGGCATCGACCGCTACTCCGAACTGGCCCTCAAGCGCATCTGGCGCGCCGAGCGTTTCTCGTGGTGGTTCACCAGCCTGATGCACCGCTTCCCGGGCGAAGGCGAGATCGCGCAGAAATTCCAGGAGGCCGAACTCGACTACCTGATCCACAGCGAAGCCGGCAGCCGCAGCATCGCCGAAAACTACGTGGGCCTGCCGCTGGATTTCGGCCATTAAGGCCGCGCCATTCCGCGCCCCCATGGGGCGGCCAGCCCAAAGCCCCGTGCGGTTTCAGCGCGGGGCTTTTTTGCTGGGGCGCGCCTTCTTCACGGCCGCAGACGCCGGCTGGCCCAGCCCCGTGGAACGCGGAGGCAGGCCGGTGTGCTGCGTCAGCACGCGACCCCGGGCGGGTTGCACCGACGTACTGTTCTTGCGCCGCGCGCTCTGGTAGGCACCGTCGGTCAGGGGTTGCCAGGTGGGGATCAGGTGCTGCTTGCCGTTGCCGATCAGGTCGGCGCGGCCCATGCGCTTGAGCGCTTCGCGCAGCAGCGGCCAGTTGTTCGGGTCGTGGTAGCGCAGGAAGGCCTTGTGCAGGCGGCGGCGCTTCTCGCCCTTGACCACGTCCACGCGCTCGGCGCGGTCGTCGCGGTGGATGCCCTTGAGCGTGTTGAATCCCGTGTGGTACATGGCCGTGGCCGTGGCCATGGGGCTGGGGTAGAAGGTCTGCACCTGGTCGGCGCGAAAGCCGTTTCTCTTGAGCCACAGAGCGAGGTTCATCATGTCCTCGTCGCTGGTGCCCGGGTGGGCGGCGATGAAGTACGGGATCAGGTACTGCTTCTTGCCGGCTTCGGCGCTGAACTTCTCGAACAGCTGCTTGAAGCGGTCGTAGCTGCCGATGCCCGGCTTCATCATCTTCGACAGCGGGCCGCCCTCGGTGTGTTCGGGCGCGATCTTGAGGTACCCCCCCACGTGGTGCTGCACCAGTTCCTTGACGTATTCGGGGCTTTCGACGGCGAGGTCGTAGCGCAACCCGGAGCCGATCAGGATCTTCTTGATGCCCTTGAGCTGCCGCGCCCGGCGGTACATGTGGATGAGCGGGTCGTGGCTGGTGTTGAGGTTGGGGCAGATGCCCGGGTAGACACAGCTCGGCTTGCGACAGGCGGCCTCGATTTCGGGGCTCTTGCAGCCGATGCGGTACATGTTGGCCGTGGGGCCGCCGAGGTCGGAGACGACACCGGTGAAGCCCTCGACCTTGTCGCGGATGTCCTCAATCTCCTGGATGATCGAATCCTCGGAGCGGCTCTGGATGATGCGGCCCTCGTGCTCGGTGATGGAGCAGAAGGTGCAGCCACCGAAGCAGCCGCGCATGATGTTCACGCTGAAGCGGATCATCTCCCAGGCCGGGATCTTGGTCGCGCCGTCGTGGCGGCCGTGCTCGTCGGCATAGGCCGGGTGCGGACTGCGCGCGTACGGCAGGCCGAAGACGTGGTCCATCTCGGCCGTGGTCAGCGGAATGGGTGGCGGGTTGATCCAGACGTCGCGCGCCGAACTGCCCGAGCCGTGCGCCTGCACCAGCGCACGCGCGTTGCCCGGGTTGGTCTCCAGGTGCAGCACCCGGTTGGCGTGCGCGTAGAGGACGGGGTCGGCCTTGACCTGCTCGAAGCTGGGCAGGCGGATCACGGTGCGGTCGCGCGGCGGCCTGCCCTTGGATGGCAACGCGGGGTTATTGACGAAACGCAAGGGCTGGACCTGGGCCACCTGGGCCTTGTGCCCGGTGGCATGGCCACCTATCGCCTCCAGGGTCCCCAGCGCCGCATTGGCCTGGTCGGCGTCGGCCTGGGCCTCGTCCTCGCGCGCGCAGGTCTGGCCCTGCGCCCTGGCCTGCTCCGACACCATCAGGTAGGGGTTGACGTGCGCATCCACCCGGCCCGGCTGGTCCACCTCGGAGGAGTCGATCTGGAACCACCCCTCGGGGGAGTCACGTCGCACGAAGGCGGTGCCGCGCACGTCGGTGATCTGCTCGATGGGTTCGCGCCTGGCCAAGCGGTGCGCGATCTCCACGATGGCGCGCTCGGCGTTGCCGTAGAGCAGGATGTCGCACTTGCTGTCGAGCACCACCGAGCGGCGCACGGTCTCGCTCCAGTAGTCGTAGTGTGCGATGCGGCGCAGCGAACCCTCGATGCCGCCCAGCACGATGGGCACGTCCTTGTAGGCCTCGCGGCAGCGCTGGCTGTAGACGGTGGCGGCGCGGTCCGGGCGCTTGCCGCCCACGTCACCGGGGGTGTAGGCATCGTCCGAGCGGATCTTGCGGTCGGCCGTGTAGCGGTTGATCATGGAATCCATGTTGCCCGCCGTCACGCCCCAGAACAGGTTGGGCCTGCCCAGTGCCTTGAAGGGCTCGGCGCTGTGCCAGTCGGGCTGGGCGATGATGCCGACGCGAAAGCCCTGCGCCTCCAGCACGCGGCCGACCACCGCCATGCCGAAGCTGGGGTGATCGACATAGGCGTCGCCCGTGACGAGGACGACGTCGCAGCTGTCCCAGCCCAGTTGCTCCATCTCGGCGCGGCTCATGGGCAGGAAAGGTGCCGTGCCGAAGCGCTTGGCCCAGTACGGGCGGTAGCTGGTGATGGGCTTGGCGGCGCGCGCGAAGAAGGAAACGTCGAGGGGGGCGTTCATGGGGTTGTAGCAGGCAACTTTTCATTCTACGGCCAGCGCTCTGTGCCGTCCCCGATCCGTCCGTTGATGACCCTGAGTCCCCTGCGGCCTTATCCGGGATGCCCGGCCGACAGAAATTGATAAAAACCATGTAAACTGCGATTGGCCTGAGGCAGGCAGACAGGCACGGCACAGTCGCAACCATTCGATTATTCGATGCAGCAAACCGCTGAACCACTGATCTCGGGGATGGGCGCCCAGGTATTCCTGGTAATCGTTGCCGTGCTCTCTGCTTACGTCAGCCTGGACTGCGCCAAACGCCTCCGAACACACGCGATGCGTCATGCCGCCATCTGGCTGCTGGGCGGTGCCCTGGCCTTGACCACGGGTGTCTTGTCGCTCCATGCCGTGGCGTTGTCGGCAGCGGCGCTGCGCTTCCCCATCGGCTACGACCCCATCGCCCTGCTCTCCTCCTGGCTGGTCGGTTTCGTGCTGAGCGCCCTCGGTCTGTTCATTGCGTACACCCAGCGCATCAACGCGTATTTCATTCTGGGTGGCGGTGCCCTGCTGACCAGTTCCATCGTCCTGCCCCAGGTACTGGCGCTGGCTGCGGTCGGGTTCGATCCCGGACTGGCGTGGAGCTGGGAATGGATGTTCGTGGGGCTGGTAGTCGCCTTCATGGCCTGCGCCCTGGTGGTCGGTGTTCAGGCCCTGTGGACCGCCGAGCACCCCATGTCCTGGCTGCGCCTGCCGCTTTCGACCCTGCTGCTCACGCTGGCGCTGTGGTGGAGCCAGACCCAGATCATCACCGCTGCTCGGTTTGAAGATCAGTTGTCATCGCTGCATGCCCATCAACTGCCCCTTCACACCTTTGAGTTGTTGGCCACTTTCGGATCTGTGATCCTGCTGGTCATGACGTGGTTGACCTCCTTCATTGAAACCCGCATGCAGGCCTCCTTGCGCGAGGCTGCGAATTCGCTTGAAAGACAGAACGCCACCGACCAGCTCACCGGTCTGCCGAACCGCCATTTTTTCGAGGAACACCTGGCCAGAGCCGCACACCACGCCGACAACAAGCGCGAACGCCTGGCCCTGCTTTTCATCGATCTGGACGGTTTCCGGCCACTCAACGAATCATTTGGTCACCGTTTCGGGGACTCACTTCTGCGTGGGGTCTCTCAACGTTTGCAGGAAGTCAAGGGCGAAGAGGATCTCTTGGCCCGCCTGGGTGCCGACGAGTTCCTGCTCCTGTTGACCCGCGACATGAACAAGGAGGATGTCTCGGCACGCGCGCGCGACCTGCTCGGCCAGTTGAGCCAGCCGATCCATGTGGAGGACCGAGAAGTCACCCTGCCCGCCTCCATCGGCATCGCTCTCTTCCCACACGACGGAGCACAGTCCACGCTGATTGCCCACGCCAATGCGGCCGTCCAGGCGGCCAAGGCGTCCGGAGGAGACACCTACTGTTTCTTCGAGCCGCACATGATGCAGGATGCGCGCGAGAAAGTCGAACTCCTTCGTGATTTGCGCAACGCGCTGACCAACCAGGAACTGGAGCTGTATTACCAGCCCAAGGTGCACGCCCCGAGCGGTGAAATCACGGGTGCAGAGGCCCTGCTGCGTTGGAAACACCCAGTCCGTGGCCTCATCAGCCCGGCCGTCTTCATTCCGATCGCCGAACGCTACGGCCTGATCAACCCGATGGGCAACTGGGTTATCGATGAGGCCTGCCGGCAAATCCGCGCCTGGCGAGACGGTGGTCTGCGCATGCGTGTGGCCATCAACCTCTCGGCCCAGCAATTGCGCCAGAACGACTTGCACACGAACATCGAAACAGCATTGAGACGGTACGAAATCAACCCGGTCCTGCTCACCTGCGAGATCACCGAGTCCGTCGCCATGGAGGACACCGAGAGTACCCACAGCTTCTTCAGCAAGCTGGCTGCCATCGGTGTACACATCTCCATCGACGATTTCGGTACAGGCTACTCGAGCCTGGCGCACCTGCGCAAACTGCCCGCAGAGGAACTCAAGATCGACCGCAGCTTCGTTCAGGACCTTGAAAACAGCAACGATGCGCGCACTGTGGTGGATGCGGTCGTCAAGTTGGGACAGGCCCTGGGGCTCAAGGTGGTGGCCGAAGGGGTGGAAACCGAGGCACAGAACCAGATCCTGAGTCAATTGGGGTGCAACGAGCTGCAGGGTTTCCTGTTCGCCAAGCCGATGGCCGCCCAGATGCTCTACATGTGGGCCAAAGATGATATTGGTCCCACAACCCGCGCATTTCGAAACTCACTGTTTCAAGACACGCAACTGCCTGCCCCACTGGACCCAGCCTGAAGCCAGGGCTTGTCCAATGTCCCCCGGATTACAGATCCCGCATGGCGCTGTCGAGCAAGGCCTGGAACTGGCGCGCATTACCCAAATTCCGGGCACACAAAAGAGCCAGTTTGACCAGGAACAGTTCGGATTTTTCCGATCCGACCTGGTCGATCGCGGTGGCGAGGGCGTCGTAGACCGACTCCAGGTCGGCAATGTCCAGTGGCTGGACGGGGTTGGTGGCGGGCATGTTCATGGTCAGGCTCCCTGGTGGATCGCGGCACCCGCCGCATCGGGGCTCAAGGGGGGAATGGCGTGGTCCAGCGCAGCGCGCAGGCGCTCGGCATCCAGCGCCATCCAGCGCGCGCACACATGCTGGTCGGGCCGCAGCAGGTAGGCCGCCCCGCGGGCGGCCACGCCGTAGCGCTCGCGCAGGCGGCCGCTGGCATCGGCCAGCGTGGCGTCGGCACCGGCCACCGGTTGCGCGGCCCCGATGGCCAGCACGCGCAGCGGCAGGCCACGGGAACGGGCCGCGTCGACCTCAGCGCGCAGGGCTTCGGGCAAAGCCGCCGCGTCGGTGAAGCAGAGCAGATGGAAAGCGTGGCCCAGATGGTCGAGCAGGTAGTCGTCGGGCCCCAGGCGCACGTTCTGCGGCGGCGCGCCCCGTCCCGGGCCGGCCTTGAACAGGGCGTTGTCGTCGCCGGGGCTGTTGAGCGCCGAATGGGTGTACTCATGCGGCCGCGAGGTGCGCCAGTGGTAGAGCGGCCCGACGAAGGGTTCGGTGAGCGAAAGCGACAGCACCGCGTCGCGCAGCAGCCGAAAGCCCCGCGTGGGCGGCGTCATGAAACGCGTGCTCTTGCCGGCTTCGTCAATGATCTCGCGCGCGGCGCCCACGCGCTCCTGGCTGTAGCTGGCCAGCAGGCTGGCCGGGGCCACGCCCCTGGCCACCAGGACCAGCCGCCAGGCCAGGCCCTGCGCATCCTGGAAACCGGTGTTGGCCCCGCGCACGCCGAAGATGGGCAGCAGGTGCGCGGCGTCGCCGGTGAAGAGCACGCGCCCATGCACGTAGTCGGGCAGCGTGAGCGCGCGCGCCGAATAGACGGAACACCAGTCCAGCGCCCAGGGCGCACCGGCGTGGCCGATCATGGCGAGCTGGGCGTCGATGCGGGCCTTGAGCGACTCGGGGGCCAGCGCCTGCTCGGGCGTCTCATCGGCGGGCAGCTGGTAGTCCACGCGCCAGATGCCGTGCGGCTCGCGGTGCATGAGCACGGTGTTGCCGGGGTTCCACACGGGATCGAAAAAGGCCAGGCGCTCGGTAGGCAGGGGCAGGTCGACGCGGATGTCGGCGATCACGAAACGGCCTTCGTACGAAGCCCCCTCCAGCTTGAGACCGAGCTGGGTGCGGATGCCCGAGCGCGCGCCGTCGGCCGCCACCAGCCAGTCGGCCTTGAGGGTGTAGGGGCCTTGCGGGGTGTCCACTTCCAGTTCGGCATGTTCAGGGTGGTTGCGCACCGTGGCGACGCGGTTGCCCCAGCGGAAATCGATCAGCGGGTGCGCCAGGCAGGCATCGAGCAGGTATTCCTCCAGGTACTGCTGCTGCAGGTTGATCATGGGGAAGAAACGGTCATCGGCATCGTGCGGTGCCTCCATGCGGAAGACGCGCTGGCCCCGGTAGTGGGAGTTGCCGAAGCGCCACGGCAGGCCGTTGGCCGAGATGCGGTCGGCCACACCCACCTGCTGCAGGATTTCCATGGAGCGCCGCGTGAAGACGATGGCGCGGCTGCCTTCGGAGACCTGCAGTTCCGACTCCAGCACGACGCAGCGCACACCCTGTTGGGCCAGCGCCAGCGCGGCGGTCAGGCCCACCGGGCCGGAGCCGGCGATCACCACCGCCTCGCGTTGCGGTGCCGGGTGCGCCGCAGGCAGCCAGGGCGCGAATACCCGGTAGTCGTAGTAGATGGAGCGCCGGGGTTCGGCGTGGGGCTGGTACATGGGGGGGGCTCCGCTGGAACTGGGGGTTCAGGTCGTTGGCGGCAGTGTAGGTTCCCACAGCGGAAAGAATATCCCCAAAAAGGGACAATCAACCCTGACTCCCCTACCCGCTCCGGTCGGGACGCACCAGCAGGCCCAGCAGTTCGCGCTGCCCCGCGATGCCGAGCTTGCGGCAGATGCGCTTGAGGTAGGTTTGGACGCTCGAGACCTCCAGCCCCAGGCGCTGGGCCAACGCTGCGTTGTCGAGCCCGGTCAGCAGGCCGCGCAGCACGTCGAGGTCACGCTTGGTGAGCGCGGGGTAGCGGCGGTGCAGGCGGGCGAGCAGCCATTCGGCCAGGTCCTCGTCGAACAGCTGGCCCGCGTAGTGCAGCCGCACAGCCTGCACCACCAGCGGTGCCAGGGCCTCCAGGGTGCGCAGATCGGCCACCTGCAGCGGACCGTGTTCGGTTCCCCGGTAGAAATTCACCGACAGCCAGCGCCAGCCGTCGTACAGCGCCAGGATGGCCAGGCGCTCGGCGACCCGGGGCAGCGTGTAGCAGACCTCGCGGTATTCGGCGTGGGCCACGTCCTCGGGCCGCTGGCGGTGCAGCAGGATCAGCGGCTGGGCCGCGCTGGCGCGGCGCGCCGGCTCGAACTCGGCCTGCATCGCGGCACGGCTGCCATCCAGCAGGTGAAAGCGCGTCACGTAGTCGTGCGTGATGCGGCGCAGTGCCGCGGTGCGCGATCGGTCGCCCATGGCGACGGTGCGCGGCGGCGACTGCCCCTCGAAGGAAAAGACGGTGCACTGCGCCATGGGCACGTGCGCCCCCACGATGTGCAGCAGGTCTTCGGCCACGGCGTGCCGGCCCGACAGGCCGAGCTTGCCCAGCAGGGCCGTGACCTGGGCCAGCGGCAGTTGCAGGCCGGCCCCCGCCGCGCCGGCCGTGGGCGCAACGGGCAATCGCCACCAGCTGGGCCCGGGCGGCATATTGCCTCAGCCCCCGTTGGCGGCGAAGGCCCGTCTCAGGGCCCGGGACGCGTCCTGATGGGCCTGCAGGGCTTCGGGAATGGCGCGCCCCATCTTGATGAATTCGTGCGTCACGCCACTGTAGATCTCCAGATCGACCGGCACCCCGGCCAGGCGCAGGCGGTCCGCAAACAGCACGCCTTCATCGACCAGCGGGTCGCATTCGGCCAGTCCGATCCAGGCCGGGGCGACGCCGTCGAGGTCGGGCGCGTTCAGCGGCGAGAAGCGCCAGTCGTCGCGCTCGGCCGGCACGTTCAGGTACTGGCCGAAGAACCAGTCGATGCTTTCCTGCTCCAGCACGAAACCGTAGGAGAAGGTGCGGTGCGAGGGCGTGTCCTGGTGCGCCGCGCAGCCCGGGTAGAACAGCAGTTGCAGCGCCAGCGGCAGGCCGGCATCGCGCGCCTGCACGGCCGACACGGTGGCCAGCGTGCCGCCGGCGCTGTCGCCCCCGACGGCGATCCGCGCCGGGTCCAGCCCCAGGCCGGCGGCGTTCGCGTGCAGCCATTGCAGGCTGTCCCAGGCGTCGTTGGCGGCGACCGGGAAACGGTGTTCGGGCGCCAGCCGGTAGTCCACCGACAGCACCGCGCAATGCGCAAGGTGGGCCAGGTGGCGGCACAGGCTGGCGTGGGTGGCGACGCTGCCGATGGTGAAGCCGCCGCCGTGGAAGTACAGCAGCACCGGCAGCACGCCTTCGGCGGCGTCCCGGGGCGCCGCCAGCTCGGCGTGCAGTTCGGCGCCGTCGCGCGTGGGGATGCGCAGGGTCTCGACGCGGGCCATGCGGTGCGGCGGGATGTCGAGCACGCCGGAGCCGGTTTCGTAGAAGGCCCGGGCCTGCTGCGGCGACAGCGCGTGCAGGGGCGGTCGACCCGCGCGGGCCATGCGGTCGAGCACGCCGCGCATGGCCGGCGTGAGCAGCGATCGGGGGTTGGCGTGGTGGCTCATGCACGCATTGTCGCCCGGCTGTCGCCTGTGCTCATGCAGGACGGCGCGGCGCAACGTATAGTGGCGGCCAAAACCCCATCCACGGAGACAGACGTGTCGCAAATCCTCTACATCACCAACATCCAGATCGACTTCGGCGCCCTCAAGCTGCTGGCCGCCGAATGCGAGCGCGTGGGCATCGCCAAGCCCCTGATCGTCACCGACCCCGGCGTCAAGGCCGCGGGCCTGCTGCAACGGGCCCAGGACGCGCTGGGCGCCCTGCCCCACGCGGTGTTCGACCAGACGCCCTCCAACCCCACCGAGGCCGGCGTGCGCGCGGCCGTCGCCATCTACCGCGCCGAAGGCTGCGACGGCCTGATCGCACTGGGCGGCGGCAGCGCCATCGACTGCGCCAAGGGCGCGGCGATTGCTGCGGTGCACGAAGGCCCGCTCAAGACCTACGCCACCATCGAAGGCGGCGCGCCCCGGATCACCGACCGGGTGCCGCCGATCATCGCCGTGCCCACCACCGCCGGCACCGGCAGCGAAGTCGCGCGCGGTGCGATCGTGATCGTGGACGACGGTCGCAAGCTGGGCTTCCACAGCTGGCACCTGGTGCCCAAGACCGCGCTGATGGACCCCGAGCTGACCTTCGGCCTGCCGCCCGTGCTCACCGCCGCCACCGGCATGGACGCCATCGCCCACTGCATGGAAACCTTCATGGCCGCGCCCTTCAACCCGCCGGCCGACGGCATCGCGCTCGACGGGCTGGAGCGCGGCTGGGCCCACATCGAGCGCGCCACCCGCAACGGCCAGGACCGCGAGGCCCGCCTCAACATGATGAGCGCGAGCATGCAGGGCGCGATGGCCTTCCAGAAGGGGCTGGGCTGCGTGCACTCGCTCAGCCACAGCCTGGGTGGCGTCAACCCACGCCTGCACCACGGCACCCTCAACGCCATGTTCCTGCCGGCCGTGATCGCCTTCAACGCGAGCGCCGAATCGGTGCAGCAGGAGCGCCGCCTGGAGCGCATGGCGCGCGCCATGGGCCTGGGCAGCGCCTCGGACCTGGGGCCGGCCATCCGCGACATGAACGCCCGCCTCGGCCTGCCCAAGGGGCTGGGCGAAATGGGCGTCACGCCCGACCTGTTCGACAAGGTGATCGAGGGCGCGCTGGCCGACCACTGCCACAAGACCAACCCGCGTCTGGCCAGTGCCGAGAACTACCGCGAGATGCTGCAGGCGTCCCTCTGAAAGAAAGCCATCACCGCATGAGCACCCTGTTCTCCCCCTTCGACCTCGGTCCGCTCACGCTGAGCAACCGCATCGTGATCGCCCCCATGTGCCAGTATTCCAGCCAGGACGGCGAGGCCAACGACTGGCATCTGATGCACCTGGGCCAACTGGCGATCAGCGGCGCCGGTCTGCTGACCATCGAAGCCACTGCGGTGGAGCCCGACGGCCGCATCACCCCGGGCGACCTGGGCCTCTACAACGATGCCACGGAGCAGGCACTGGGCCGTGTGCTTTCCGCGGTGCGCCGACATTCGTCGATGCCCTTTAGCATCCAGCTCGCCCATGCCGGCCGCAAGGCTTCCAGCCACGCGCCCTGGGAAGGCGGCATGCAGATCCCGCTGGAGCAAGGCGGCTGGATCGCGCAGGCCCCTTCGGCACTGCCCCATGCTGAAGGCGAAACCCCGCCCGAAGCCCTGGATGTGGCGGGCCTGCAGCGGATACGCCAGGCCTTTGTGGACGCGGCGGTCCGTGCCCACCGGTTGGGTATCGAGGCCATCGAACTGCATGCCGCCCACGGCTACCTCATGCACCAGTTCCTGTCGCCCCTGGCCAACACCCGCAGCGACGCCTACGGCGGCTCCCTGGACAACCGGATGCGCTTCCCGCTGGAGGTCTTTGAAGCGGTCCGCGCTGCCGTTCCGGCCAGCGTCCCGGTGGGGGTTCGCATCTCGGGCACCGACTGGGTGGAAGGCGGATGGGACATCGAGCAGAGCGTGGCGTTCGGTCTCGAACTGCGCGAGCGTGGCTGCGCCTTCATCCACGTCTCCAGCGGTGGTGTGTCGCCGCTGCAGAAAATAACGCTGGGCCCCGGCTACCAAGTGAACTTGGCGCAACGCATCAAGGCCGAAACCGGTCTGCCCACCATGGCCGTGGGGCTGATCACCGAGCCGCGCCAGGCCGAAGCCATCGTGGCCAGCGGCCAGGCCGATCTGGTCGCCCTGGCCAGAGGCATCCTGTACGACCCGCGCTGGCCCTGGCACGCGGCGGCCGAACTGGGCGCTCAGGTGCAGGCGCCGCCCCAGTACTGGCGCTCGCAGCCCCGTGGGCTGAGCCATCTGTTCGGCGACATCCGGACCGGCCAGCGCTAAAGCCGACCTTCACGCAACCAGGTCTTGCAACGGCGGGATGGTCTGCATCACGAGCAGATCGGGGTCGACATCGAGCAGCAGCCCGACGTCGTCGGGGTAGGTGTGGATCAGCAGATCCTGATCGTTGCCGCTCACGAAAACCCGGGCCCGCCAGGCCGCCAGATGCAGCACCGCGGCCAGCGGCTGAGGGGCATCGGTGGCCAGAGGGCGGGTGTGCCGCTCGATGGCCTCCGACATGGGCGCTGGCAAGCGCCAGCTTCGCGCCAGCGCCGCCCCCACCTCGGCATACGAATAGCCGAACGCCTGGTACTGCGCCTCCGAACGGCCAACGGCCAGCAGAGGTTCCTGGGCATTGAAGGTGTGCAGTTCGTCCGGCATGGCCGTGTGCATGACGAGTTCACCCACCCCGTGCAGCAGGCCCACCGTGAAGGCGATGTTCTCGTCGAGCCGCAGGGGGGCGCAGATGTAGCGCGCCAGCACCGCCGAGCCCAGGCTGTAGCGCCAGAAGGCATCCAGGTCGATGCCGCGCACGGTTGTGAAACTCTCGTTGAGCACCACCCCCATGACCAGTGCCCGCACCCGGTTGAGGCCCAGCACCATGGTGGCGTCGCGCACTGTCGCCACCGGCCGCAAGAGCCTGAAGAAGGAGGCATTGGCCTGCTGCAGCACCTTGGCGGCCAGCGCCGGATCGCGGTCGATCTGCGTGGCAATGCTGCCCACATCGACCTCATCGGATTCGAACGATTCGATCAGGCGCGCCGCCACCTCTGGCACAGGCGGCAAGGCCCGTGGCGCCTTCAGGAGGTCTTCAAAACGCATGGGGACGGCCGGCGTCAGCTCAAGAAGGCCGACAGCTCGCCCGCAGAAGTCCACTCGCTGGGGTCCTTGTCGAGGACCATGTCGAAGTCCAGCCCCAGCAGGATGGCGACCACATCGGGGAAGGTGGCCTGCAGGCCCTCGCGGTTCATGTCGATTTCCTGGGCACGTGCGCGCCAGGAGGCCATGTGCACCATGCCGGCCATGGGCTCGTAGATGTCGCCCTCAAAGGGAACGCGCTGGTGCTTCAGTGCCTGGACGATGGCGTCTGGAAAGGCCCATTTGGAGGCAAACGCGGCCCCGACATCGGCGTAGGTATACCCCAGCGCCGCCTGCTCGACCTCGGCGCGTTTCATGTCGAGCGCCGAGACACTGAGGTCGATCTGCGCCATGGTTTCGGGCATGCCGATGTACATCACCAGTTCACCGGTCGCGTGCACCAGCCCGGCGGTGAAGGCCACATTGACGTTCATCTTCAGGCTCTGGGCCAGGGTGCGGCAGATCTTGGCCGTGTTCAGGCTGTAGCGCCAGAACTGCTCCAGGTTGACGCCGGGCACGCTCTTGAAACTGTCGCCGAGCGCCACAGCGGTCACCAGGGTACGGACGTGGTTGAAGCCCAGTATGGTCACCGCTTCCTGGACGCTGCCGATCTCGCGCGTGAGGCCGAACAGGGAGGAGTTGGCCAGCTTGAGCATGCGCGCGGTGAGGCCCGGGTCGGTGGCGATCGACTCGGCGATGCGGCGGGCGTCGGGATCGACCGAATCCAGTTCGGAGATGACCTCCGAGACCACCTTCGGGATGCTGGGCAACGCCTTGGCCTGTGCGATCAGTGCATCAAGTTCCATGGGATGTGTCTGGTGATGGATGGGGGTTTCTGACAGTATAGAGGACTCTCCCTGGGCCAAATCCAACGCTTCAGCGCCGGCCCGACTGCAGCTTGGCGAACGCCGAGGCCATGGCCGAAGACGGCGCGGCATCGCTGGCGCGGTACCCGCCCCGCCCGGACTGGTGCTGGCGGCCAGCCGGCTCGAAGCGGTTGCCGCCGCCCTCGCGCCGCTCGCCGCGCGCGCCCGTGGGGGCGTCGAGCTTCATGGTCAGGCCGATGCGCTTGCGCGCCACGTCCACTTCCACCACCCTGACCTTCACGATGTCGCCGGTCTTGACGACCTCGCGGGCATCGTTCACGAACTTGTGCGAAAGCTGGCTGACATGGACCAGGCCGTCCTGGTGCACGCCCAGGTCGACGAAGGCGCCGAACTGGGCCACGTTGCTCACGGTGCCTTCCAGCACCATGCCTTCCTTCAGGTCGGTGATGTCCTCCACGCCCTCGTTGAAGCGCGCGACCTGGAAGTCGGGGCGCGGGTCGCGGCCGGGCTTTTCCAGTTCGCCCAGGATGTCCTTGACGGTGATGACGCCGAACTGCGCGTTGGCGAAAAGTTCGGGCCTGAGGGTCTTGAGCACGTCCACACGTCCCATCAGGTCGGCCACGGGCTTGCCGGTGGTCTCGATGATCTTCTCCACCACGGGGTAGGTCTCGGGGTGCACGCCGGTCATGTCCAGGGGGTTGTCGCCTCCGCGGATGCGCAGGAAGCCGGCGCTCTGCTCGAAGGTCTTGGTGCCCAGGCCCGTGACCTTGAGCAGGTCCTGGCGGTTCCTGAATGCGCCATTCGATTCGCGCCAGCGCACCACCGCCCTCGCCACACTCGCCGACAGCCCCGAAACCTTGGACAGCAGGGGCACGCTGGCGGTGTTGAGGTCCACCCCCACGGCGTTGACGCAGTCCTCGACCACCGCGTCCAGCGTGCGCGCCATCTCGGCCTGGTTGACATCGTGCTGGTACTGCCCCACGCCGATGCTCTTGGGGTCGATCTTGACGAGTTCGGCCAGCGGGTCCTGCAGGCGCCGGGCGATGCTGGCCGCACCGCGCAGGCTCACGTCCACATCGGGCATTTCCTGCGAGGCGAATTCGCTGGCGCTGTAGACCGAGGCTCCGGCCTCGCTGACCACCACCTTCTGGGGCTGCAGCCCCTGGTCGGCCAGGCGCTTGATGAGATCGGCGGCGAGCCTGTCGGTCTCGCGGCTGGCGGTGCCGTTGCCGATGGCGATGAGCTGCACGCCGTGCTTCAGGCACAGCGCACCGAGCGTGGCGATGGATCCTTCCCAATCCCGCCGGGGTTCGTGCGGGTACACGGTGGCGGTGTCGACCAGCTTGCCGGTGGGGTCCACCACGGCCACCTTCACACCGGTGCGGATGCCCGGATCCAGGCCCATCACGGCCTTCGGGCCGGCGGGCGCAGCGAGCAGGAGGTCGCGCAGGTTGTCGGCGAACACCTTGATGGCGACTTTCTCGGCCTCTTCACGCAGGCGGGTGAACAGGTCGCGCTCGGTCGACAGGCTCAGCTTGACGCGCCAGGTCCAGCCCACGCACTTGCGGATCAGGTCGTCCGCCGCCCTGCCCTGGTGGCTCCAGCCCAGGTGCAGGGCGATGCGGCCCTCCGCCACCGAAGGCTGGCCTGGCTGGGCTTCCTCGGGCAGCACCAGCCGCACATCCAGAATGTCGAGCGAGCGGGCGCGAAACACCGCCAGCGCCCGGTGGGAAGGGATGCGCGCGATCGGCTCCTCGTAGTCGAAATAGTCGCGGAACTTGGCGTTGTCGGGGAGGTTCTCGTCCTTGCCCTCGATCTTGCGGCTGCGCACCAGACCTTCCTGCCACAACCAGTCGCGCAACGAGCGGACCAGCGCGGCATCCTCGGCCCAGCGCTCGCTCAGGATGTCGCGCACCCCGTCGAGCACGGCCGCCACGGTGGTGAAGTCGCTGCCGTCCTCGCCCTTGTCCTGCTTGACGTAGGCCTGCGCCTCGTCGGCGGGCACGCGGGTGGGTTCGGCGAACAGCAGGTCGGCCAGGGGCTCCAGCCCGGCCTCGCGGGCGATCTGGCCCTTGGTGCGTCGCTTGGGCTTGTAGGGCAGGTACAGGTCTTCGAGTTCCTGCTTGGTCGGCGCGGCCTCGATGGCGGCGCGCAATTCGGGCGTGAGCTTGCCCTGGTCCTCGATGCTCCTGAGCACGGCGGTGCGGCGCTCTTCCAGCTCACGCAGATAGGTCAGGCGGGTGTCGAGTTCGCGCAGCTGGACATCGTCCAGTCCGCCGGTGGCTTCCTTGCGGTAGCGTGCGATGAAGGGCACCGTGGCCCCGCCGTCGAGCAAGTCGACGGCGGCCTGCACCTGTGCCGGTTTGACCTGAAGTTCCTGCGCGATCTGCGCGATGATTGTCTGCATGCCGTGTAAGACCTGGATATGTGCCTGCGGCCCGCCAGGCCGGTAGCGCCGCGCCCGGGGAGCCGAAATGAAAAGGGCGCAGTTTGCCAGAAAGCAGACCCCGTCCATGCCCTTGCGGCTGTGGCACACTGCACCGTTAGATGTTTCATGAGCACAGAGGAAGCCCCATGCGCGCTGCCGTGTACCGATCCAAGGGCCCTGCCCGCGACGTGCTGTCGCTGGAGGACTGGCCCCACCCCACACCACAGCCGGGTGAAGTCCGCATCAGGCTCGCCTTCAGCGGGGTCAACCCCTCCGATGTCAAGTCGCGTTCGGGCGTCAGCGGCCCGGCCATGCCCTTCGAGGCCGTGGTGCCGCACAGCGACGGCGCCGGCGTGGTCGAAGCACTCGGCCCCGGTGTCCCCGACGCCTGGCTGGGCAAGCGCGTGTGGGTCTACAACGCCCAGTGGGGCCGCGCCCACGGCACCGCCTGCGAATACGTGAACCTGCCGCTGGCACAGGTGGTGGAATTGCCCGACGCGGTCTCCCTGGAGGTGGGCGCCTCCATCGGCATCCCCCTGATGACCGCCTACCACGCGGTGCAGGCCTGTGGCAGCCTGCTGGGGCAGACGGTCCTGGTCTCGGGTGCCGTCGGCAGCGTCGGCGCCTACGCTACGCAACTGGCCGCCCGTTCGGGGGCCCGGGTGATCGCGGTGGTCAGCACCGAGGCCAAGGCCGCCCAGGCGCGTGCACTGGGGGCCGCCGAGGCGGTGATCTACCGGCAGCCCGACTGGGTGCAGCAGGTGCGCACCCTGACCGGTGGACGCGGCGTGGACGCCATCATCGAGGTCGATGCCGCCGGCCAGGCGCCGCACTACGGCGAACTGCTCGCCTTCGGCGGCAAGGTGGTGGTCTATGGCTCCAACCAGGCCCAGATCGGCGTGCCCTTCCGCCCCATGATCCTGAACTTCGCCACGCTGTATTTCTTCATCGTCTACAGCCTGCCTGCCGATGTGCTTCGCAAGACCATCGAGGGCAGCACCGCCCTGCTGCGCCAGAACGCCCTGCGCCACCCCGAGGTGGCCGTGTTCGATCTGGAGCAGATCGCGCAAGCGCACGAACGCGTCGAGCAAGGCGCCAACGCCAAGGTGCTGATCCGGTTGTGACCGGTCGCTGTGCGCGCCGCGCAGACGCTCAGAACGCGCGCAGCTGCTGGCGCAGCATCTCCCCGATCTCGGGCCGCTCGGCAAACGGGTCCGGCGGGTTGCGCTGCTGCACGATCGCGTCCATGCGCGTCTGCACATTCCCCAGGGCCCTGGGGTGGCTGTAGATGTAGAAACGGTCTTCGGCCATGGCATCGAACACCTTCTGGGCCACCTCTGCGGCCGTGACCTTGCCGCTGCTGACGGCCTTGTCGCTCATGGCCTGCCCGATCAGCTGGCTCTGCGTGGGCTGCCCCGCCTGCAGGGTCGCGGGACGGTTGCGTTCGCTCTGGCTGATGCCGGTGGGCACGAAATACGGGCACAGCACGCTCGCGCTGACCTGATCGCCCACCAGGTGCAGGTCCTGGTAGAGGGTTTCGGTGAACGCCACGACCGCGTGCTTGCTGACGTTGTACACCCCCATGTTGGGCGGCGTGAGCAGGCCCGCCATGCTGGCGGTATTGACGATATGCCCGCGCCAGGCCGGGTCCTGGCGGGCGGCTTCGAGCATCATGGGCGTGAACAGGCGCACGCCGTGGACGACGCCCCACAGGTTCACCCCGAGGACCCACGACCAGTCCTCGACGGAGTTTTCCCAGACCAGGCCGCCCGAGGCAACCCCGGCGTTGTTGAACACGAAGTGCGGTGCGCCGAAACGCTCCCGGACCGCCTGTGCCAGGGCCTCCATCTGGGTGGCATCGGAGACATCGACACGCCGGGCCAGCACGGCCACGCCGCTGGCTGTCAACTCTTCCGTGGCGCGATCAAGCGCGTCCTGCTGCACATCGACCAGCACCAGGTTCATGCCCTGCCGTGCCCCGATGCGAGCCACCTCCAGGCCGAAGCCCGAACCGGCCCCGGTGATGACGGCCGTCTTGCCGAGAAGATCGATCAGCATGAATGAAACTCCTTGGGTCGAGGTTCGCCGGGCTGCGCCGGTCAGACCAGCTTGACGATCTGCTTGCCGAAGTTGCGGCCCTTGAGCAGGCCCAGGAAGGCCTCGGGCGCCGACTCGATCCCCTGCGCCACGGTTTCGCGCGGACGGAAACGCCCGCTGCCGACCAGTTCGCCCAATTCGGCCAGCGCCTCCGGCCAGACCTCCATGTGCTCGCTCACGATGAAGCCCTCGATCCTGAGCCGGTTGGTGAGGATGAGCGCCGGGTTCTGCAGCGGCACGGGCTGGCCGTCGTAGCCGGCGATCATCCCGCACAACGCAATGCGCGCGAACGCGTTGGTGCGCAACAGCACGGCATCGAGCACCATGCCGCCGACGTTCTCGAAGATCCCGTCGACGCCGTCGGGGCAGCTGAGCTTCACCGCCTTGGACAGGGAGATGTAATCCTTGTGCTCCCGGTAGTCGATGCAGTCATCGAACCCCAGCTCGTCCTTGACATAGGCGCACTTGTCGGGGCCACCGGCAATCCCGACCACGCGGCAGCCGCGCGCCTTGGCCAGCGCGCCGACCGCACTGCCCACGGCACCGCTGGCGGCGCTGACCACCACGGTGTCACCGGCCTTGGGGGCTATGAGCTTGACCAGTCCGTACCAGGCCGTCACGCCCGGCATGCCGACCGCGCCCAGGTAGTGGCTCATGGGCACCCGACCGGTGTCGACCTTGCGCGCCGCCCCGGGCAGGTTGGCGTTGATCACGCTGTACTGTTGCCAACCGCCCATGCAGACCACGGCGTCGCCGGGTGCGTACTTGGGGTGCCGGCTCTCGACCACCTCGCCCACGGTGCCACCGATCATCACCTCGCCCAGCGGCTGCGGGGCGGCATAGCTCTTGGCATCGTTCATGCGCATCCGCATGTAGGGGTCCAGACTCAGGTAGTGGTGGCGCACCAGCACCTGGCCATCCTGCAGCGGCGGCGTGTCGGTGGTGACGAGCTTGAAATTGCCGACGACGGCCTCGCCCTGGGGGCGGTTGTCGAGCAGGATCTGTTGGTTGCTGGGCATGTCGGGTTCCTTGGTGTTGGGTCAGTCGGTGGAAATGCCGCTCGGCGCGGCGTTGAGCTCGTTCGCGCTGCGCGGCCCGGTGGGCAGGCGCCGGACGTACTTGAAGGTGCCCGTGGCGTGGACGCAGGCCTTGCCTTCGGCGTCCAGGATGCGGCCCTCGGTGAAGGCCATGGTGGCGGTGCGGTGCATCAGGCGTCCGGTGGCCGTGAGCGGGCCGCGCGCGGCCTGCATGAAGCTGGTCTTCATCTCGATGGTGACCACGCCCATGTCGTCCTGCACGCTGCGTGCGGCGTGCGCCATCACCACGTCGAGCAGGGTCATGCTGGCACCGCCGTGCACCACGTGAAAGGAGTTGAGGTGCTCGTGCGCGGGGTCGAAGGCGATCTCGGCCTCGCCGCCGGCCATGCGCTGCAGGCGAAAACCCAGGTGCTCGACGAAAGGGATCGGAACGGAGAACTCCACCTCAGCCCCCGGTGATCACGCTGACGCCACCGTCCACCGCCAGCCACTGGCCCGTGATGTGCTTGCCCGCGTCTGAGGCATACAGCAGCGTGATGCCTTTGAGGTCCTCGTCGTCGCCCAGGCGGCCCAGCGGCGCGTGCGCGGCGAGCCTGTCCTCGCCCAGCTTTTCCAGCGTGCCCTGGGTCATCCTGCTCGGGAAGAAGCCCGGGCAGATCGCGTTGACGTTGATGCCGTGGCGCCCCCACTCGCAGGCCAGCGCCCGCGTGAAGTTGATGACCGCGCCCTTGGAGGTGTTGTAGGCGATGGTCTGCATCTCGGGCGGGTTGCCCCCCAGGCCCGCGATGGAGGCGATGTTGATGATGCGTCCGGTTCGGCGTCCGATCATGCTGTGCTTGGCGATGTACTGGCTCAGGATGAAGTAGCCGCGCACATTGAGGTTCATGACCTTGTCCCAGGCGTCGATCGGGTGGTCCTCGGCCGGTGCCCCCCAGGCCGCGCCCGCGTTGTTGACGAGGATGTCGACGTCGCCCATGCGTTCCAGCGTCTCGGCGCCCAGGCGGTGGATGTCGGCCTCGCGCGCGCAGTCGGCCGCGATCCAGCGCGCGTCGATGCCCTGGGCCTGCAGCTCCTGCACGGCCTCTTCCAGATCTTCCGCCTTGCGCGAGCTCAGCATGATGCGGGCACCTGCCTCGCCGAGGGCCTGGGCCATTTGCAGGCCCAGGCCGCGCGAGCCCCCGGTGACGAGCGCGGTCTTGCCCTTGAGGTCGAACAGTTGCTGGATGGTGCGGGTCATGGGGTGTGTCTCCTGAAAGGTTCAGAACGCCGCCTCGGGCAGGCTGGCGCAGGTCTGATCGCGGCCCGAGACGACCTGCAGCCAGGCACCGATCTTGGGCAGTTCGTAATGGAAGAAATAGCGGGTGGCGGCCAGGCGGCCGACGGTGGCGGGGCTCGAGGCGGCGGGGTCGGTGTGCAGAGCCGCCAGTGCCACGTCCAGCCAGATCCAGGCCAGCACGGTGTGGCCGAAGGCCTGCATGTAGGGCACGGCGTTGGCCAGTGCCTCGACCGGCTCGCCGGTGGCCCAGGCGGCCCGGGTGGCCGCATCGACCTGATCCAGTGCCGAGCGCAGCGCCGCCGCGTGGGCCTGCAACGCCTCATGGGCCTGTGCGGCGTTGAGCGTCGCGGCCATGCGATCGGCCAGCAACCGCAGGCCACGCCCATCCTCCATCAGGACCTTGCGGCCCAGCAGGTCCATGGCCTGGATGCCGTGCGTGCCCTCATGGATCATGTTGAGGCGGTTGTCGCGCCAGTACTGCTCCACCGGGAAGTCGCGCGTGTACCCATAGCCGCCATGCACCTGGATCGCCAGGCTGTTGGCTTCCAGGCACCACTCGCTTGGCCAGCTCTTGGCGATGGGGGTGAGCACCTCCAGCAGCAGGCGGGCCTCGTCGGCCGATTCGGGGCTACCGGTGTGCTGCTCGTCCACCAGCCGTGCGCAGTACAGTTCCAGCGCCAGCGCGCCCTCGCAGTAGGCCTTCTGGGCCAGCAGCATGCGCTTGATGTCGGCGTGTTCAATGATGCGCACGGGCGGCTGGGCCGGGTCCTTGCCGGCCTTGCCCATCGGGCGGCCCTGGGGCCGGTTCTTCGCATAGTCCAGGCTGGCGTTGTAGCCGGCCATGCCCAGCATGGTGGCGGCCATGCCGACGCCGATGCGCGCCTCGTTCATCATGTGGAACATGCAGTGCAGGCCCTTGCCGGGCTGCCCCACCAGATAGCCCACGGCACCGGCCTCGCCACGCACGGGGTACTTGCCCTCGCCGAAATTCAGCAGGGTATTGGTGGTGCCGCGCCAGCCACACTTGTGGTTCAGTCCCGCCAGCGCGACGTCGTTGCGCTCGCCGGTGAGCGCGCCGTCGGTATCCACCAGCTTCTTGGGCACGATGAAGAGCGAGATGCCGCGGGTACCGGGAACCGTCCTGCCGTTTTCGTCCGGGATCTTGGCCAGCACGAGGTGGACGATGTTCTCGGTCAGTTCGTGCTCGCCGGCCGAGATCCACATCTTGCTGCCACGCAGGCGGTAGCGTGGCCCGAGCGGATCGGCTTCGAAACCCGGGCCGTCGGGCACCGCGCGCGTGGCGACATCGCTCAGGGACGAGCCGGCCTGGGGTTCGCTCAGGCACATGGTCCCGGACCAGCGACCCGAGAATTCGTTGAGCGCGAACACGCGCTTCTGCGCCTCGGTGCCGTGCACCATCAGCAGGTTGGCGTTGCCCGTGGTCAGCATGCCGGAGCCGATGCTGACCGAGGCCATGGCGAAAAAGGCGTTGGCCGCCGCCTCCACCGTGTAGGGCAGCTGCATGCCCCCGATGTCGTAGTCCTGCGCGGCGCTGAGCATGCCGCTCTCCGCATAGGCCTTCTGCGCGTCGTGGGTGGCCTGCGGCAGGATCACCTTCTCGCCGTCGAAATGCGGTTCCTGGGTGTCCACCAGCCGGTTGAACGGCGCGTACTTCTCGCGCGCGATGCGCTCGCAGGTGTCGAGCACGGCATCGAAGGTCTCGCGGCTGTGGTCGGCAAAGCGCTCGCGGGCACAGAGGGTCTGCACCCCCAGCCAGTCGTGGAGCAGGAAATCGACCGTGGGGCGCAGGCTCATGGGTTCGATCCGGGCGTCAGAGGACTTCGAACACGCCGGCCGCGCCCATGCCACCGCCGATGCACATGGTCACGCACACGCGCTTGGCGCCACGGCGCTTGCCTTCGATCAGGGCGTGGCCGGTCAGGCGCTGGCCGCTGACCCCATACGGATGCCCCAGCGCAATGGCGCCGCCGTTGACGTTGAGCCGGTCGGGCGGGATGCCGAGCTTGTCGCGACAGTAGAGCACTTGCACCGCGAAGGCCTCGTTGAGCTCCCACAGGTCGATGTCCGACACTTTCAGTCCCAGACGGTTGAGCACCTTGGGCACGGCGAACACCGGTCCGATGCCCATTTCGTCGGGCTCGCACCCGGCCACGGCAAAGCCCAGGAAACGGCCCAGCGGCTGCAGGCCCTTGCGCTGCGCGACCGCCTCGTCCATGACGATGCAGGCACCGGCGCCATCGGAGAACTGGCTCGCGTTGCCGGCCGAAATCACCCCGCCGGGCAGGGCCGGACGGATGCCGCTGATGCCTTCCTTGGTGGTGCCCTCGCGCGTGCCTTCGTCGCGCGACAGCGTGACCTCCTTGGTGATGAGGCCGAGCGCCTTGTCGGCAATGCCTGAGGTGACCGTGATGGGCGCGATCTCGGCGTCGAACAGGCCGGCGGCCTGCGCCGCGCAGGCCTTCTGCTGGCTCGCTGCGCCGTACTCGTCCATGGCATCGCGGCCGATGTTGTAGCGCTTGGCCACCTGTTCGGCGGTCTGCAGCATGCTCCAGTAGATCTCGGGCTTCATCTTGACCAGCGCCGGATCGTTGATCATGTGCAGGTTCATCTCCTGCTGCACGCAGGAAATGCTTTCGACACCGCCGGCGGCATAAATCTCGCCTTCGCCGGCGATGATGCGCTGCGCGGCCAGGGCGATGGTCTGCAGGCCCGAGGAGCAGAAGCGGTTGACCGTCAGGCCCGAGACCGTGACCGGGCAACCGGCCTTGAGGGCGATCTGGCGCGCGATGTTGGCGCCGGTGGCCCCCTCGGGGTTCGCGCAGCCCATGATCACGTCCTCGACCTCGGCGGCCTCGATGCCGGCGCGGGCAATGGCGTGCTGCACGGCATGGCCACCCAGGGTGGCGCCATGCGTCATGTTGAGCGCGCCCTTCCAGCTCTTGGCCAGAGGGGTGCGTGCGGTGGAAACGATAACGGCGTTCGTCATGTCAAATTACTCCTGTGGATCGTGCGTGACAGCAACTGCGTCGCGTCTCAACCGGTGAATGTCCTGCCTTCGGCAATGAGGTGCTGGATCAGCGGCGCCGGCTGCCAGAAGCGGGCGTCGTCGTTCGGGTTCTTCGCAAAGCGCTTCATGGCCTCGCTCACATTGAACAGGCCGACCTGATCGGCGTAGTGCATGGGGCCGCCGCGGTGCATGGGGAAGCCGTAGCCGGTCAGGTAGACCATGTCGATGTCGCTGGCCTTGCTGGCAATCCCCTCTTCGAGGATGTGCGCGGCTTCGTTGACGAGCGAATAGACCAGGCGCTGCACGATCTCCTCATCGCTGATCTTGCGCGGCGTGAGGCCCAGCGCCTTGCGGTGCTGCTCGATCATGTCGACCACCAGCTGGCTCGGGATCGCGTCGCGCTTGCCCGGGGCGTAGTCGTACCAGCCGGCGCCGGTCTTCTGGCCGTAGCGGCCCATCTCGCACAGCAGGTCGGCGGTCTTGCTGTACTTGAGATCGGGCTTTTCCACGTAGCGGCGCTTGCGGATGGCCCAGCCGATGTCGTTGCCGGCGAGGTCGCCCATGCGGAACGGGCCCATGGCGAAGCCGAACTTCTCTATGGCGCGGTCCACCTGCTGCGGCGTGCAGCCCTCTTCCAGCAGAAAGCCGGCCTGGCGGCTGTACTGCTCGATCATGCGGTTGCCGATGAAGCCGTCGCACACGCCCGAGACCACGCAGGTCTTCTTGATCTTCTTGCCCAGGGCCATCACGGTGGCCAGCACGTCCTTGGCGGTCTTCTCGCCGCGCACCACCTCCAGCAACTTCATCACGTTGGCGGGGCTGAAGAAGTGGGTACCAATCACGTCCTGCGGGCGCTTCGTGAAGGCCGCGATCTGGTTGACATCCAGCGTGGAGGTGTTGGTTGCCAGGATGGCGCCGGGCTTCATGACCTCGTCGAGCTTCTTGAACACCGCTTCCTTGACGCCCATCTCCTCGAACACCGCCTCGATCACCATGTCGGCGTCGCGGATGTCGTCGTAGCTCAGCGTGGTGCTCAGCAGCGCCATGCGCTCCTCGTACTTCTCGGGCTTGAGCTTGCCCTTCTTGACCTGGGCCTCGTAGTTCTTGCGGATGGTAGCGATGCCGCGGTCCAGCGCCTCCTGCTTCATCTCCAGGATCTTCACCGGGATGCCCGCGTTGAGGAAGTTCATGGAGATGCCGCCGCCCATGGTGCCGGCGCCGATCACGGCGATCGACCGGATGTCGCGCTTCGGGGTGTCCTCCGGCACGTCGGGGATCTTGCTGGCGGCGCGCTCGGCGACGAAGAGGTGGCGCAGGGCGCGGCACTCGGGCGTCCACATCAGGTTGATGAAGGTCTCGCGCTCGGCGGCCATGCCGTCGTCGAATTTCATCTTGGTGGCGGACTCGACCGCGTCCACACACTTGGCGGGCGCAGGAAAGTTCTTGGCCAGCCCCAGGACCATGTTGCGGGCGAACTGGAAATAGGCATCGCCCATGGGGTGCTTGCACGGCAGGTGGCGCACCAGCGGGAAGGCGCTGCCGTCGGCGTGCCGGGCCGCGACTTCGCGCGCCAGCACCAGGGCCTCGTCCATGAGCGTGCCGGCCGAGGCGGCCAGCTTGTCGAACAGCTTCTGGCCCGGAATGCCGGCCAGCAATTCGCTCTTGACCGGCTCACCGCTGACGATCATGTTCAGCGCGGGCTCCACGCCCAGCACGCGCGGCAGGCGCTGCGTGCCGCCGGCGCCGGGAATCAGGCCGAGCTTGACCTCGGGCAGCGCCACGCTGGTGCCTGGCGCGGCGATGCGGTAGTGGCAACCCAGTGCCAGCTCCAGACCGCCGCCCATGCAGATCGAATGGATGGCCGCCACCACCGGCTTGGCGGAATGCTCCAGCGCCAGGATGACGCTCAACAGGTTGGGGTCCTGCAAGGCTTTGGGGGAGCCGAATTCCTTGATGTCCGCGCCACTGGAAAACGCCTTTCCGGCGCCCGTGAGAACCACTGCGGCGACGGCCGGGTCGGAGTTGGCCTGCTCCAGGGCACGGACGATGCCCTGGCGGGTGGACAGGCCCAGGCCGTTCATCGGCGGGTTGTCCAGGGTGATGACGGCCACGTCGCCGTGGACCTGGTATTGCGCGGTCATGAAAACTCCTTCGGTAAGCGGATCAACGAAGCGTGCATGGGTCAAAAAAGAACGGTCGTTCGATTTCTGACCATTGTAAAAAGATTGGCGCATCTGACAAGGCGCAGGTGTCGCGCGCTTGTCTGACGGCGGGCCGGGATGCGGTCTTCAGACCTCCAGCCACTCCTTGCGGATGTAGGGGTTGGACTTGAGCGCCTCGGGGGTGCCGTCGAACACGATGCTGCCGTGCCCCATCACGGTGACGCGGTCCGAGATGTTCATGGCGATGGTGAGCTTCTGCTCGATCAGCAGCACCGACACGCCCCGGCTCTTGAGGGCCTGCAGGTACTCGGCCACGAGTTCGACGATCTTGGGCGCCAGGCCCTCGGTGGGCTCGTCGATGATGATGAGTTCCGGATCGCCCATGAGGGTGCGGCACAGCGTGAGCATCTGCTGCTCCCCGCCGGAGAGCACGCCGGCCTCGGTGTGCTGGCGCTCCTTGAGGCGCGGGAACATGGCGTACATGTCGTCGAAGCTCCAGCGGCTGCCTTGGCCCGAGCCTTTCTGGCCCAGCATCAGGTTCTGGTGCACCGTGAGCTTGGGGAAGATGTCGCGGTTCTCCGGAACGTAGCCCAGGCCCAGGTGCGCGACCTCGAACGGCTTGCGGCCCTGGATGTTGCTCCCCTTCCAGAGGATCTCGCCCTCGCAGTCGACCAGACCCATGATGGCCTTGGCCGTGGTCGAGCGCCCCGACCCGTTGCGTCCCAGCAAGGCGACGATCTCGCCCTGCCCGACCTTGAAATGCACGCCGTGCAGCACATGGCTCTTGCCATAGAAGGCGTGGAGGTTGTTGATTTCCAGCATCGTCGTCCTTCTGCGCTCAGTGAGCCGCTTGCTCGCTGGCCTGCTGATCGGCCAGGACCGAACCCAGGTAGGCCTCCTGGACACGCGGGTTGGCACGCACCGCATCCGGGGTGTCGAAGGCCAGCACCTCGCCATAGACCACCACGGCGATCTTGTCGGCCAGGCCGAACACCACGCCCATGTCGTGCTCGACGGTGAGCAGGGTCTTGCCCTCGGTCACCTCGCGGATGAGATCGATGAATCGCTTGGTCTCGCTCTTGCTCATGCCGGCCGTGGGCTCATCGAGCAGGACCACGTTGGCGCCACCGGCGATCGTGACGCCGATTTCAAGCGCCCGCTGCTCGGCGTAGGTCAGGTTCATGGCCAGGACGTCGCGCTTCTTGTCCAGCCGAATCATCTCCAGCAGTTGTTCCGCGCGCTCGTTGGCGTCGTCCAGATCGGCCAGGAACTTGAAGAAGGTGTACTTGTAGCCCAGGCTCCAGAGCACGCCGCAGCGCAGGTTCTCGAACACGCTGAGCTTGGGGAAGATGTTGGTGATCTGGAAGCTGCGGCTCAGGCCGAGGCGGTTGATCTCGAAGGGTTTCCTGCCATCGATGCGTGTGCCATTGAGGCGGATCTCGCCGCTTGTGGGCTCGAAGCGACCGCTGATGAGGTTGAACAGCGTGGACTTGCCGGCGCCGTTGGGGCCGATGATGGCCACGCGCTCACCGGGGCGGACCGCCAGATCGACGCCGCGGATGATCTCGGTCTTGCCGAAGCTCTTGCGCAGGGCCTTGAGTTCCAGTGCGTAGGGGGTGGCCATCAGAGGGTCTCCCGTCGTTTGATTTCTTTCTCGATGTCGGTCTGTATTTCGGCCCACTGAGTCACGAACTGCCGGCGCGTGAGCTCGAACAGCCCCAGTCCGGTGAGCATGACAAAGACAGAACCGAACCAGCTGTTGGCCTCCAGCGCGTGCAGGGTCACACCCAGGAAGCGGACCTCGTCGCCCAGAGCGGTGTTGAGCTGCAGGTGGTAGACCATCTCGATCATGGCACCGGCGCCAGCCAACACCACCAGCGCGGTCACGCCCAGCGCCAGGTAGCTGACCCAGAGCTCTCGCAGTCGCCCGAAGGCGGCCACGCGCAGGTTCATCATGATCAGGCTGGCGATGCCACCCGGGGCGTACATCACCATGAACAGGAAGATCAGACCGAGGTAGAGCAGCCAGGCCTTGGTGAATTCGGAAAACAGCACGAAGGCCAGCACCATGAGGATGCCCCCGATGATCGGCCCGAAGAAGAAGGTGGCCCCGCCCAGGAAGGTGAACAGCAGGTAGCCGCCCGAGCGCAGGGGCCCCACCACCTCGGCGGTCACGATCTCGAACTGGATGGCCGCCAGCCCGCCGGAAATGCCGGCAAAGAAACCCGCGATGATGAAGGCCAGGTAGCGCACCTTCTGGGTGTTGTAGCCGATGAACTCGACCCGCTCGGGGTTGTCCCGCACGGCGTTCAGAATGCGGCCCAGCGGCGTGCGCGTGAACGCGAACATCAGCGCCACGCACACGAAGGTGTAGACCGCGATCAGATAGTACACCTGCACCCCCGGACCGTAGGTGATGCCCATGACCGGGTCGCCCACCACGCGGTCGGCCGACACCCCCGCCTCGCCGCCGAAGAACTCCGAGAACATCAGCGACATCGCGAACACCAGTTCGGCCATGCCCAGGGTGATCATGGCGAAGGTTGTTCCGGATTTCTTGGTGGTCACGTAGCCGAACAGGACCGCGAAGAACAGGCCGGCCAGACCGCCAACGATCGGTATCAGGCTGACCGGCAGCGACAGCGCACCTTCGGACACCCTGAGCAGGGCATGGATGGCCATGTAGGAGCCCAGACCGGTGTAGACGGCGTGACCGAAGCTGAGCATGCCCCCCTGGCCCAGCAGCATGTTGTAGGACAGGCAGGCGATGATGGCGATGCCCATCTGCGCCAGCATGGTGATGGACAGGTTGCTGGTGAACACCATGGGGGCAAACAGCAACACCAGGGCAAACAGGGTCCAGATGATCCAGCGCCCCACGTTGTAGGGCTTGAAACTGTAGTGGGCGGTCGTCATGGCGTCAGGTTTCCCGGGTACCCAGCAGGCCCTTGGGGCGGAAGATCAGGATGAGGACGAGGAACAGGTAGGGCAGGATGGGGGCCACCTGAGACAGCGTGAGGCTGAGGACGGAGTTGCCTTGCATGGCCTCCGACAGTTCCAGACCGACGGACTGCGCCAGGCTCACCAGCGAATGGTCCAGCGCCACCGCAAAGGTCTGGACCACGCCGATGATGATCGAGGCCAGAAAGGCCCCCGACAGGGAACCTAGTCCCCCCACCACCACGACCACGAAGATCAGCGACCCCAGCGTGGCGGCCATGGCGGGCTCGGTCACGAAGGTGCTGCCACCGATGACGCCGGCCAGTCCGGCCAAGCCGGTGCCTGCGCCGAACACCATCATGAACACGCGCGGGACGTTGTGCCCCAGGCTCTCCACCATCTCCGGGTGCGTGAGGGCGGCCTGGATCACCAGCCCCACCCGCGTGCGGGTGATGAGCAGCCACAGGCTGACCAGCATGAAGACGGCCACCAGCATCATGAAGGCCCGCGTGGCGGGAAACGGTGAGCAGACCGTTTCGGCCGCAGCGCCGCACATCTCTGCCGGCACCCGGCCCCAGAGAAAGGACAGGGAATCGTCGGCGTGGTGCAGCAGCGTGAAGGCGGGCCCCTGGAGCAGTTCGGGCGGCCGGAACTCCACCGCCGTTCTGCCCCACACCAACTGCACCAGTTCCAAGATGACGTACGACAAGCCAAAGGTCACCAGCAGTTCGGGGACATGCCCGTATTTGTGCACCTTGCGCAGGCTCAGCTTCTCGAACAATGCCCCCAGCAGCCCCACCACGATGGGAGCGACGATCAGGCCCGGCCAGAAGCCCATCACCTGCGCCACCGAATAGCCGATGTAGGCGCCGATCATGTAGAAGCTGGCGTGCGCGAAATTGAGCACCCCCATCATGCTGAAGATCAGCGTCAGGCCCGAGCTCAGCATGAACAGCAACAGCCCGTAGCTGAGGCCGTTGAGCATCGAAATGATGAAGAACTCCATGGATCCGTCTTTCCCGGCCGCCCGGCTGCGGCCATCAGCGTAACGCGTTCAGACACCGCGCCATGCGGCGTGCATGTCGCTCGGTTGAAACATCGGGGTGTGAAACAGGCCACCCCGGACCATGACCGCACGGTCCGGGGCGGGCGGCTCGGAGCTGCGTCAGCGCGGACGCTTCATGTCGCAGCTGGTCGGGGTGCTGGCCACGTAGGCCGGGAACTCCTTGACCAGGGCCAGTGTCATGCCGGTGTTCTCCGGGCTGTAGGGGAACTTGGCATCGGCCTTCTGCCAGCGGGTCAGGTACAGCGGCTGCTGGAGCTGGTGGTCGGTCTTGCGCATCTCGACCTCGCCGTTGTAGCTCTGGAACTTCAGGCCCTCCATGGCCGCAGCTACCTTGACCGGATCGGTCGACTTGGCCTTGGCCATGGCTTCGCCCAGGGCCTTGAAGATGTGGATGACAGAGCCGGTGTAGAAGTCGTCGTTGAGCCGTTGCTTGAACTCGGCCTGCCACTTGCCCATGTCACCACCCATGTTGTAGTGGTTGTAGGACACCTGGTACACCCGACCCGCGCTGCCGGTGCCCAGGGCCGTCGGGGTGCCGGTGACGCCGGTGTAGTAGGTGTAGAACTTGCCGGTGTATCCGCCTTCGTTGGCGGCCTTGACCAGCAGCGCCAGGTCGGAGCCCCAGTTGCCGGTGATCACGGTGTCGGCGCCGGAGGCCTTGATCTTGGCGATGTAGGGCGCAAAGTCGCGCACCTGGGCCAGGGGGTGCAGTTCCTCGCCGACGATCTCGACATCGGGGCGCTTGCGCTTGAGGTTTTCCTTGGCGAACTTCGCCACCTGGTGGCCGTGCGAGTAGTTCTGGTTGAACAGGTAGACCTTCTTGACGTCGGGCTGGTCCTTCATGAAGGTGGTCAGCGCTTCCATCTTCATGGAGGTGTCGGCGTCAAAACGGAAGTGCCAGTAGCTGCACTTGCTGTTGGTGAAGTCCGGGTCCACGGCCGAGTGGTTGAGGAAGATGACCTCCTTGCCGGGGTTGCGGCTGTTGTGGCGGTTGACCGCGTCGATCAGGGCGCCGGCCACCGAGGAGCCGTTGCCCTGGGTGATGTAGCGCACGCCCTGGTCGATGGCCGCCTGCAACGCGGTCAGGCTTTCTGCCGGGCTGAGCTTGTTGTCCAGACCGATGACCTCGAACTTCACGCCAGCGGCGTTGTTGGCACCGCTGAACTTGTCGGCGAAGAACTGGAAGCTCTTGAGCTGGTTGGAACCGACGGGCGCCATCAGGCCAGACAGGGGATCGATCCACGCCACCTTGACGGTCTCGCCCTTCTGGGCGTAGACAGCAAAGGCGCACGAGAGCATGGCGGCGCCGGTGAGGGTCTTCAACACGAATTTCATGACGGGTCTCCTTTAGGTAGGGTGGAACGAGTTACAGCTTACAGGCGGCCCGGTGGACCGCACTCAGGGATTGCCCTAGGCACTATCGCCTGGGCGACTGGGCACACGCGGGGGGCTCAAAGCGAGGGCAGGCGGTAGTCGGCCAGCTGCGCCCGCAAGGACATCTTCTGCATCTTGCCGGTGGCCCCCAGCGGAATGGCGTCGACGAACACCACGTCGTCGGGGATCTGCCACTTGGCGATCTTGCCTTCATAGAAGGCCAGCAGTTCTTCGCGCGTGACGTCCTGGCCGGGCTTCTTGACCACCACCACGATCGGGCGCTCGTCCCACTTGGGGTGCTTCATGCCGATGCAGGCCGCCATGGCCACCGCCGGGTGGGCCATGGCGATGTTTTCGACGTCGATGGAGCTGATCCACTCGCCGCCGGACTTGATCACGTCCTTGCTGCGGTCGGTGATCTGCATGAAGCCGTCGGGGTCTATGGTGGCGACGTCGCCGGTGGGAAACCAGCCCTTGCCGGCCGCATCGTAGCGCAATGGGTCGCCGCCCTCGCCCTTGAAGTAGCTGGCGATGATCCAGGGCCCGCGAACCAGCAGGTCGCCGTAGCTCTTGCCGTCCCAGGGCTGTTCGTTGCCGGCTTCGTCGACGATCTTCATGTCGACGCCAAAGACGGCCCGCCCCTGCTTGAGAAGCACCTTCATCTGCTCGTCGGCCGGCCGAGCCAGCTGGGTGTTCTTGAGCGTGCAGACCGTGCCCAGCGGAGACATCTCGGTCATGCCCCAGGCGTGCAGCACCTGCACCCCGTACTGGTCCTTGAAGGCGTGGATCATGGCCGGCGGGCAGGCCGAGCCGCCAATGACGGTGCGCTTGAGCGTGCCGAAGCGCAGCCCCCCAGCCTGCATGTGGCCCAGCAGCATCTGCCAGACGGTGGGCACGCCGGCGGCCATGCTGACCTGCTCGGCCTCGATCAGTTCGTAGATCGACTTGCCGTCCATGGCCGGGCCGGGGAACACCAGCTTGCAGCCCACGGCGGCGGCCGAATACGGGATGCCCCAGGCATTGACGTGGAACATCGGCACCACGGGCAGTACGCTGTCGCGAGCGCTCAGGTTGAGCGTGTCGGGCAGGGCACCACCGTAGGCGTGCAGGATGGTGGAGCGGTGCGAGTACAGCGCGGCCTTGGGGTTGCCGGTGGTGCCGCTGGTGTAGCACATGCTCGACGCCGAGTTCTCGTCGAACTCCGGCCAGGCGTAGCTGTCGGACTGTGCATTCACCCAGGCCTCGTAGCTCTGCAGGCCGGCGATGCCGCTGTCGGCCGGCAGGCGGTCGGCGTCGCACAGGGCGATCCAGTGCTTGACCGTGGGGCAACGCGCCGCGACGGCCTGCACCAGCGGCAGGAAGGTCATGTCGAAGCAGACCGCCTGATCCTCGGCGTGGTTGACGATCCAGACCAGCTGGTCGGGGTGCAGGCGCGGGTTGAGGGTGTGCAGCACCCGGCCGGTGCCGCTGACGCCGAAATACAGCTCCAGGTGGCGGTAGCCGTTCCAGGCCAGCGAGGCCACGCGGTCACCGAACGCCAAGCCCAGGCCGTCGATGGCATTGGCCACCTGGCGCGAGCGCCGGGCGATGCCGGCCCAGGTCGTGCGGTGGATGTCGCCCTCCACCCGGCGCGAGACGATTTCACCGGTGCCATGGTGGCGCTCGGCATGGACGATCAACGACGAAATCAGCAAGGGTTGGCTCTGCATTTGTCCCAGCATGGGGGTCTCCATTGTTCAAGGCACACAAAAAGAACGGTCGTTCGCATTTTTACCCAATGCCAATGGGAAAACAACGAGGGTTTTCCGTTATAGCCACGCGCACCACAGGCCCAAATCGCCTCGGAGACAATGGAGTGCATGACACCGATTGCCCCGCCTTCGGCGCTGGCCGAGGACACCGCCCCGCTGCCGGGCGCCGGCACGCCCCCGACCACCTGGATACACCGGTTTGCCCAGCTCGGCACGGCGTTTCACACCCCCCAACCCCCCACCCCCTTGCCCGACCCGTACTGGGTGGGCGTCAACCCCGCCTGCGCCCAGTGGCTCGGCCTCGACGAGGCCTGGCTGCGCAGCCAGGAGGCGCTGCAGGTCTTCGCCGGCAACCGCTGCCTGCCGGGCATGAAACCGATCGCCAGCGTCTACAGCGGGCACCAGTTCGGCCACTGGGCCGGTCAGCTCGGCGACGGCCGGGCCATCCTGCTGGGTGAGCTCCCCTCGCCCGCCGGCCCGCAGGAAATCCAGCTCAAGGGCGCGGGCCAGACGCCCTATTCACGCCGGGGCGACGGCCGTGCCGTGCTGCGCAGCTCGATCCGTGAATACCTGTGCAGCGAGGCCATGCACGCGCTGGGCATACCCACCACGCGCGCCCTGTGCATCACCGGATCGGACGAAGAGGTGTACCGCGAAACCATAGAAACCGCCGCCGTGGTGACCCGCGTGGCGCCCAGCTTCATCCGATTCGGCCATTTCGAGCACTTCGCCGCCACCGGGCAGCACGAGGCGCTGCGGGTGCTGGCCGACTTCGTGATCGAACACCACTACCCCGAGTGCCGCGCCGACGACCGCTTCGACCGCAACCCGTACGCCGCGCTGCTCGCGGCCGTCACTGCCCGCACGGCCGAGCTGCTGGCCCAGTGGCAGGCCGTCGGCTTCTGCCACGGTGTCATGAACACCGACAACATGAGCATCCTGGGCCTGACCATCGACTACGGGCCGTTCCAGTTCATGGACGCCTTCGATCCCGGCCACGTCTGCAACCACTCCGACACCGGCGGGCGCTACGCCTACGCCCGCCAGCCGAATGTCGCCTACTGGAACCTGTTCTGCCTGGGTCAGGCCCTGCTGCCCCTGCTCGACGACCAGCAGCAGGCCCTCGATGCCCTGGAGCCCTACAAGGCACTGTTCCCGGCCGCACTGCAGTGGCGCATGGGCGCCAAACTCGGACTGGGCACCGTGCGCCCGGACGACCCCGCCCTGCTCCAGCCGCTGCTGGCCTTGATGGCCCGCGACGGGGTGGACTACACCCTGTTCTGGCGCCGGCTGAGCGAGGCCGTGGCCCAGGCCCCCACCTGCGACATCCCGCCCTCGGCGCTGGCGCCCGTGCGCGACCTCTTTCTGCAGCGCGACGCCTTCGAGGACTGGGCAGGACGCTGGTGGCACAGGCTGACCGATGACCCCGAATTCGACCCCCAGGACACCCCCGCACGCATGCTGGCCACCAACCCCCGCGTGGTGCTGCGCAACCACCTGGGCGAAACCGCCATCCGCCTCGCCCGCGAGGGCGACTTCAGCGAGGTCCAGCGCCTGCTGACCGCGCTGAGCGCCCCCGGCCAGGCCCTGCCCGACCAAGACGACCTCGCCGCCCTGCCCCCCGACTGGGCCGCCGGCATCGAGATCAGTTGTTCCTCCTGAACCCGGAGTCCCCCATGAGCTACCCGATCCAGAAAACCGATGCCCAGTGGCGCGACCTGCTCGCGGCCAAGGGGGCAGAACCCCTCGCCTATGAGGTCACGCGCCAGGCGCGAACCGAGCGCCCCTACACGGGCAAGTACGAGCGCGTCTGGACCGACGGCAGCTACCACTGCATCTGCTGCGGCAACCACCTGTTCGATGCCGGCACCAAGTTCGACGCCGGCTGCGGATGGCCCAGCTTTTCACAGGCCGTGCCGGGCGCCATCACCGGAATCACCGACCGCAGCCACGGCATGGTCCGCACCGAGACGGTGTGCAGCCAGTGCGGCGCCCACCTGGGCCACGTGTTCGAAGACGGCCCTGCCCCCACCGGGCTGCGCTACTGCATGAACTCAGCTTCGCTGGAACTCCACCCCGACTGAAGCGGGGATAATCCTGCCCATGCGTTTCCTGATCGATTTTTTCCCCATTCTGCTGTTCTTCGGGGCCTACAAGCTGCACGGCATCTACGTGGCCACCGCCACCCTGATGGCCGCCACCGTGGTGCAGACCGCGCTGATCTATGGCATCGACCGGCGGCTGCAGACGATGCAGAAGGTCACCCTGGCGCTGGTGCTGGTGTTCGGTGTGCTCACCCTGGTGCTGCAGGACGAGCGCTTTATCAAGTGGAAGCCGACCGTGCTGTACGCCAGCATGGCCATCGTGCTGGCGGCCGCGCTGTGGGTCTGGAAGAAGAACTTCCTGCAGCTCCTGCTGGGCAGCCAGCTCAAGTTGCCCGATCCCGTCTGGGTGCGCCTGACCGTGGCCTGGGTGGCCTATTTCGCGTTCATGGCCGGCATCAACGCCTACGTGGCCGCGCTCTACTCGACCGAAACCTGGGTCAATTTCAAGCTCTGGGGCTACGTGTTCCCGGTGGTGTTCATCGTGGCGCAGGGGCTCTACATTGCGCGCTACCTCAAAGACGACACCCCATGACCGCCACACCGTCGCCCGGTGTTCCCACCGCGCAGGCGATCGAAGCCACACTGCGCGAGCGACTGGAACCGACACACCTGGAAGTGCTTGACGAAAGCGCCGCCCACGCCGGCCATGCCGGTGCCAACGGGCTGGGCTTTGGCACGCATTTCCGCGTGCGTATCGGCGGCCCCAGACTGGCCGGTCTTGGCCGCGTGCAGGCCCACCGCCTTGTGTATGATGCGCTGCAAGCCTACATCGATGCCGGCCTCCATGCCGTGGCCATCGAGATCCAGCGCTGATTTTCTCCACCGTACCTTTTGCCCATGAAACACCTCCTGACCGCCGTGGCCCTGGCCACCACCCTTGCCGTGCCCGCGTGGGCGCAGAACCTGGCCGTCGTCAACGGCAAGCCCGTGCCCCTGTCCCGTGTGGACGCCCTGGTGCAGCAGGTCGAACGCTCCGGCCGCCCCGTGGACGATGCGCTGCGAGCGCAGATCAAGGAAGAGGTCATCGCGCGCGAGGTATTCATGCAGGAAGCGGAAAAGCGCGGCCTGAAGGCATCCAAGGAATACAAGACCCAGATGGAACTGGCCTCGCAGACCATCCTGATCCGCGAGCTGTTTGCCGATTTCCAGCGCAAGAACCCAGTCACGGAAGCCGAGATCAAGGCCGAGTACGACAGCTTTGTGGCCGCCAACGGCGGGCAGGAATTCCGCTCGCGCCACATCCTGGTCGAGACCGAGGACGAGGCCAAGGCCATCATCGCCTCCATCAAGAAAGGGGCCAAGTTCGAGGACATCGCCCAGAAGCAGTCCAAGGACCCGGGCTCCGGCGCGCAGGGCGGCGATCTGGACTGGGCCACGGCGTCGAGCTTCGTCACCGAGTTCTCCGACGCCATGGTCAAGCTCGGCAAGGGCCAGATGACCGACGCCCCGGTGCGCAGCCAGTTCGGCTGGCACGTGATCCGGGTCGACGACATCCGCGAGGCGCAACTGCCCCCCCTCGATCAGCTCAAGCCCCAGATCACCCAGGAACTGCAGCAGCAGAAACTGGTGCAGTTCCAGGAGAACCTGCGCAACAAGGCCAAGGTGCAGTAAGCCCTACCCCGCGATCATGACAAAAAGGCCAGCCCGGATGGGCTGGCCTTTTTGCTGGTGCCGACTCGGTGCTCAGTGCACCACGCGCCCGAACTGGAACTGGCCCGGCGCGGTGATCGGGTCCACATCCACCGGAATCTCGCTCTTCGGCGGGAAACGCCCTTCCAGAATCAGCTTGGACAGCGGGTTCTCGATGCGCTGCTGGATGGCCCGCTTGAGCGGCCGGGCACCAAACACCGGATCGAACCCCACTTTGGCCAGTTCGGACAGGGCCGCTTCGCTCACCTGCATCGTGAGGTCCATCTTGGCCAGGCGGTCGGTCAGCACCTGCAGCTGGATCCTGGCGATGTTGGCGATGTGCTCGGCGTTCAGGCCGTGGAACACCACCGTCTCGTCGATGCGGTTGAGGAACTCGGGCCGGAAGTGCTGCTTCAGCTCGCCCCACACCGCGTCCTTGATGTCCTCGGCGTCCTGGCCCACCATGGCCTGGATCAGGTGCGAGCCGATGTTGCTGGTCATCACGATCACGGCGTTCTTGAAGTCCACCGTGCGTCCCTGGCCGTCGGTCAGGCGCCCGTCGTCGAGCACCTGCAGCAGCACGTTGAAGACGTCGGGGTGCGCCTTTTCGACCTCGTCGAGCAGGATCACGCTGTAGGGCTTGCGGCGCACCGCCTCGGTCAGGTAGCCGCCCTCGTCGTAGCCCACGTAGCCGGGGGGCGCGCCGATCAGGCGGCTGACCGAGTGCTTCTCCATGAACTCGCTCATGTCGATGCGGATCAGGTGCTCCTCGCTGTCGAACAGGAAACCGGCCAGCGCCTTACACAGTTCGGTCTTGCCCACGCCGGTGGGGCCCAGGAACAGGAAGCTGCCCAGCGGGCGGTTCGGGTCGCTCAGGCCAGCCCGTGAGCGGCGGATGGCGTTGGCCACGGCCACGATGGCCTCGTCCTGGCCCACCACGCGCTCGTGCAGCTTGTCTTCCATCTGCAGCAGCTTGTCGCGCTCGCCCTGCATCAGCTTGCTCACCGGGATGCCGGTGGCACGGGCCACCACCTCGGCGATCTCCTCGGCACCGACCTGGGTGCGCAAGAGCTTGGGCGCGGCGCCCTCGCCTCCCCGGGCGGCCTCCTGGGCCTGGGCTTCCCTGAGCCGCTTCTCCAGTTCGGGCAGCTTGCCGTACTGCAGCTCGGCCACCTTGTTGAAATCACCCTTGCGGGTGAGCTCCTCGATCTGGACCTTGAGCCGCTCGATGTCCTCGCGCACGTGCTGGCTGCCCTGGGCCTGGGCCTTCTCGGCCTTCCAGATCTCTTCCAGATCGGCCGCTTCCTTGCGCAGCTTGTCGATCTCGCCGTTGAGCAGGGCCAGGCGCTTCTGGGAAGCCTCGTCGGTCTCCTTCTTCATGGCCTCGCGCTCGATCTGCAGCTGGATCAGCCGGCGGTCGAGCTTGTCCATGACCTCGGGCTTGGAGTCGATCTCGATCTTGATCTTGGCCGCGGCCTCGTCGATCAGGTCGATGGCCTTGTCGGGCAGGAAACGGTCGGTGATGTAGCGGTGGCTCAGCTCGGCCGCAGCCACGATGGCCGGGTCGGTGATGTCCACGCCGTGGTGCACCTCGTACTTCTCCTGCAGGCCGCGCAGGATGGCGATGGTCTGCTCCACCGTGGGTTCGCCCACCAGTACCTTCTGGAAGCGGCGCTCCAGCGCGGCGTCCTTCTCGATGTACTTGCGGTACTCATCCAGCGTGGTGGCGCCGATGCAATGCAGCTCGCCGCGCGCCAGCGCGGGTTTGAGCATGTTGCCGGCGTCCATGGCGCCTTCGGCCTTGCCGGCGCCGACCATGGTGTGCAGTTCGTCGATGAAGAGGATGATGCGGCCTTCGTCCTGCGCCACTTCCTTGAGCACGGCCTTGAGACGTTCCTCGAACTCGCCGCGGAACTTGGCCCCGGCCAGCAGACCGGCCATGTCGAGCACCAGCACGCGCTTGTCCTTCAGGGTGTCGGGCACCTCGCCGGCCACGATGCGCTGGGCCAGGCCCTCGACGATGGCGGTCTTGCCCACGCCCGGCTCGCCGATGAGCACGGGGTTGTTCTTGCTGCGGCGCTGCAGCACCTGGATGGCGCGGCGGATCTCGTCGTCGCGGCCGATCACGGGGTCGAGCTTACCTTGCTCGGCACGCTCGGTCAGGTCCAGGGTGTACTTCTTGAGCGCCTCGCGCTGGCCTTCGGCTTCGGGGTTGTCCACCTTCTGGCCGCCGCGCACGGCGTCGATGGCCGTCTCCAGCGACTTGCGGTTCAGGCCCGCCTTGCGGGAGGCGTCGGCGAGTGCGAACTTGGCATCGGCCAGCGCCAAGAGGAACAGCTCGCTGGCCACGAACTGGTCGCCACGCTTGATGGCCTCCTTCTCGGCCGCCTGCAGCAGGGTCACGGTCTCGCGGCCCACCTGCACCTGTTCCTGGCCCTGCACCTGCGGGAGCTTGGCCATGGCCTCGTCGGCAGCGGCGCCTAGGCCCTGCACGTTCACGCCGGCGCGCTGCAGCAGTGCCTTGGGCCCGTCCTGCTGTCGCAGCATGGCCGCCAGCACGTGGGCCGGTTCGATGTAGGCGTGGTCCTTGCCCAGGGCCAGGCTCTGGGCCTCGCCCAGGGCTTCCTGGAACTTGGTGGTGAGTTTGTCGATGCGCATGAAGCGGCTCCCGGTATTTGTGATTCACTGGGAGTTGGGGATAGGCTGGGTCTTTTCAAGTGAAGCACACCCGGGCCGGGCCCAGACTTGACATAGGTCAAAAAAATCCGTTTGATGCCACACCCATGACACCCGACACCATGCCAAGCCCTTCAAGCACCCGCCGGATCTGGCTTGACCGGATCGCGGTGTTCCTGCTGTTCGCCCCGTTCTACCTCAACGATTTCGCCAATCTCTGGGTCACGGACTGGCGCGTCTGGCTGGCCATGGACTATGTGCTGGTCAAGGGGGTGCCGCTCCTGGCTGCGGCCTGGCTGCTGCGCGGCCCTTCCTGGCGCGCCGTGGATGTCGGCCTGACGGGCCAGCCGGTTCCGGCGTTTCTGGCCACGCTGCTGGCCATGACGCTGCTGGGCGCGCTGCTCGACCAGAACGGCTATGCCTTGCTGGCTCCGCTGCCGGGGTATGCCCCGCTGGGCGGGATGCCGGCCATCACCAGCCCCGCCTGGAACTGGATCGACCTGACCTTTGGTCTGCTGCTGGTCGGCCTGTGCGAGGAACTGGTGTTCCGCGGCTTCCTGCGCCACCTGATCGGCCGGTACACGCAAAGCGCCTGGGCCATCGTGGGGCTGTCGTCCATCGCCTTCGGGCTGATCCACTGGAGCCTGGGTCTGCACGCGGTGGTGATGACCACGCTGATCGGGGCGGTGCTGATGCTGGCCTACCTGCGCACGCGCTCGCTGCCCGCCATCGTGCTGGCGCACTTCGCCATCAACTTCATCGATTTCTCGGGCGTCGTGCCCAAGTCGGTTTTCCAGTGGGTGTGAAGGCCCACGGCTCAGGCGTTGCGGGCCTCGATGCCCCAGCGGGCCAGGGCGGCATCGTCGCTCACGCGGGCGTCGACCCAGCGCGCGCCTTCGGGGGTCTGTTCCTTCTTCCAGAATGGGGCCTGGGTCTTGAGGTAGTCCATCAGGAACTCGCAGGCCTGGAAGCTCTCGCCCCGGTGGGCCGAGGTCACGGCCACCATGACGATCTGGTCCAGCGGCTGCAGCAGGCCCACGCGGTGGACGACGCGCGCGCCGAAGATGTCGAAGCGCGCGAAGGCCTGATCGATCATGGCCTCGATGGCGCGTTCGGTCATGCCGGGGTAGTGCTCCAGCTCCATCGTGGACACCGACTGGCCTTCGTTGCGGTCGCGCACGGTGCCGACGAAGGCGCACACGGCCCCCACGCGCGGGTCGGTGCGGCGCAGGGCGTCGATCTCGGCGTTGAGGTCGAAGTCCTGGGTCTGGATGCGCACGCGCGGCGCGGTGGCGCTCATGCTCAGCCTCCGGTGACGGGGGGGAAGAAGGCCACCTCGCAGCCGGGCCGCAGGGGGGCGGCGTCGTCGACCATGGCCTGGTCGAGCGAGGCGCGCACCGCCTTGCCGCGCGCCAGGGCCTCGGCCCAGGCACCGCCGCGGGCGATGAGTTCGTCGCGCAGGGCGCCGACGGTACCCGCACCCGTCTCCAGGGACAGGCTGGCGGTGCCCACGGCCTCGCGGATGGCGGCAAAGAAGCGCAGGTTCACGTGCATGCGGTGGCTCAACCCAGCAGGGCGTCGAAGGGAATGAAGTGCACCGGGTCGCCGGACGCGATGGTCTGCCCGGGCGGGTTGTCGATCACGCCGTCGGCCCACACGACCGAGGTCAGCACCCCGGAACTCTGGTTCGCAAACAGGTCCAACCCGCCCTGGGCGTTGCGGCGCACGCGCAGGAATTCGCGGCGCTTGTCGGCCTTGGGCCAGTCGAAATGCGCCGGCAGCGTGAGCCCGGCGGGCAGGCCGGAAGCCGCCGCGCCCTGGGCGCCCTGCAGGCGCAGCAGGAAGGGCCGCACCAGCACCAGGAAGGTCACGAAGCTCGACACCGGGTTGCCCGGCAGGCCGATGAAGTGGCAGGCACCGGGGTGCTCGCTGCGCTGCACGTGCCCATGAGCGAAGGGCTTGCCGGGCTTGATGGCGATTTGCCACAGGTCCAGTGCCCCGAGGGCCTGCACGGCGGGCTTGATGTGGTCTTCCTCGCCCACCGAGACGCCGCCGCTGGTGAGTATGAGGTCGTGGTGCTCGGCCGCCGACTGCAGCGCGGCCACAGTGGCCTCGCGCCGGTCGGGCACGATGCCCAGGTCGCTGACCTCGCAGCCCAGGCGAAGCAGCAGGGCACGCAGGAAGAAGCGGTTGGAGTTGTAGATGGCGCCGGGCGCCATCTGCTCGGGCGGGATCTCGCCGGGCATGACGAGTTCGTCGCCGGTGGAGAACAGCGCCACGCGCACGCGGGGCGCCACCGGCAGGCGGTCGAAACCGATGCTGGCGGCCAGCCCGAGGGCACCGGGCCCCAGGCGGGTACCCCGTTGCAGCACCACGGCCCCCTGGGCCACGTCCTCGCCCTGGCGGCGTATCCATTGGCCGGCCTGCGGTATCCGCTGGAAACGCACCCAGGCCTGGCCCTGGTCGTCGGTGTGGGCCTCGCCCTCTTCCTGCATGACCACGGCATCGGCCCCGGCCGGGATCGGTGCGCCGGTGAAGATGCGCGCCGCGCTGCCGGGCTCCAGGGCTGCACCAAACTGCCCGGCCGCAATGCGCTGGCTCACCCGCAGGGCCTGACCCGCCTGCAAGGCCTGTTCGACATCGGCCACGCGCACGGCATAACCGTCCATGGCGCTGTTGTCGTGCCCCGGCACGGCCAGGGCCGAGTACAGGTCCTGGGCCAGCACGCGGCCGCCGGCCTCGAAGGTGGGCACGTGCTCGACCACACCGGCGGGCTGCGCCTGCGCCAGCAGGGCATCCAGGGCCGCGTCCAGCGGCATCAGGGGCGGTCGGGCGGAAGGCGGACGGGGATCGGAACTCATCACATCAGGTCAGGGGGACGGTATTCGAATCTGGGGGCATTGTCGGTCAGCCAGGCAGCGACGGCATCGGGGTCGTTCAAATCCATTACCGGACGCAGGGTGGACACCGGCAGCGCCTGGGCCTCGTCGGTGGCAATGGCCACGATGAACGGGTCGTCCTGGGGGTAGAGCGCCGGCCGGCCCGTGGACGGGCGCCAGACCTCGATCTTGAGCAGGTCGCTGTCGCGAAAGCCCTCCACCAGCACCCAGTCGGCCACGGGCGAGACCTCGGCCAGCAGGTGGTGTACCGACAGTTCGGCCCCGCGTTCGAATTCGCGCATCACGACCAGCCGCTGGGGCGAGGCGGCCACGACCTCGAACGCCCCGGCCTGGCGGTGGCGCCAGGTGTCCTTGCCCGGCTGGTCGATGTCGAACCCATGGTGCGCGTGCTTGACCACCGACACCCGCAGCCCCCGGCGCCGGAGCGCCGGGATCAGTCCTTCGATCAGGGTGGTCTTGCCCGCCCCGGAAAACCCCGCGAAACCCGCCACATGCATCGGGAGCCTCCGTCAGTCCTGGCAATGCGCCGTGATGTAGGCCTTGACCTGTTGTGCGTCGGCCGGCATGACGTGCACCCGTTTGGGCAGGGCCTCGATACCGTCGAAACGGGCCGGGCGCTCGGGCTCGCGGCCCAGGGCCTCGACAATGGTTTCGGCGAACTTCACCGGCAGCGCGGTTTCCAGCACCACCATGGGCACGTCCGGGCTCAGGTGCTCACGCGCCACCTTCACGCCGTCGGCGGTGTGGGTGTCGATCATCTGCCCGAAGCGCTCCCAGGTGTCGCGAATGGTGGCCAGGCGGTCGGCGTGGGTGCTGCGGCCGCTGACGAAGCCGTAGCGGCTCGCGGCCAGCGAGAAGTGCGGGTCGGCGCTGAGGTCGAACCGGCCCTCGCGCGCCAGCGTGGCACCAAACAGTTCATTGGTGCGCGCGGCATCGCGGCCCAGCAGGTCGAACACGAAGCGTTCGAAGTTGCTGGCCTTGGAGATGTCCATGGAGGGACTGGACGTCTCGTAGGTGTCGGCGCTGCCGCGCACGCGGTAGACGCCGGTGCGGAAGAACTCGTCGAGCACGTCGTTCTCGTTGGTGGCCACCACCAGCTGGTGGATGGGCAGCCCCATCATCCGCGCCACGTGGCCGGCGCACACGTTGCCGAAGTTGCCGCTCGGCACCGCGAAGCTGACCTTTTGGCTGTTGGACTCAGTGGCCTGGATGTAGCCGGCAAAGTAGTACACCACCTGGGCCAGCAGGCGCGCCCAGTTGATGGAGTTGACGGTGCCGATGCGGTACCTGCGCTTGAATTGGAGGTCGTTGCTGACGGCCTTGACGATGTCCTGGCAGTCGTCGAACACGCCCTCAATGGCAATGTTGTGGATGTTGGCATCTTGCAGGCTGAACATCTGCGCCTGCTGGAACGGGCTCATGCGCCCGTGCGGGCTGGTCATGAAGACGCGCACGCCCTGCTTGCCGCGCATGGCGTATTCGGCCGCGCTGCCGGTATCGCCGCTGGTGGCGCCCAGGATGTTGAGCTGCTCGCCGCGGCGGCCCAGTTCGTACTCGAACAGGTGGCCCAGCAGCTGCATGGCCATGTCCTTGAAGGCCAGCGTGGGGCCGTTGGACAGGGCTTCGAGCCACAGACCGTCTTCCAGGTGGCGCAGCGGCACGATCTCGCCGGTGCCGAACACCTCGGCGGTGTACGTCTTCGCGCACAGGGCGCGCAGGTCGTCGGCCGGGATGTCGTCGATGTAGAGCGACAGGATCTCGAACGCCAGCTCGGCGTAGCCCTGCTCGTGGTAGACCTTGCGCCAGCGTGTGAGCGTGGCGTCGTCGACCTGCGGGTAGCGCTCGGGCAGGTACAGGCCGCCGTCGGGCGCCAGGCCTTCGAGCAGGATCTCGCAGAAGCGCTTGCGCTCGGGGTGGCCGCGGGTGGAGAGGTACTGCATCAGGCCAGCTCCTCCTTGCGGATGCGGGTGATGGGCGCGAGCACCGTGGGCAGGGCCTGCATCCGGGCCAGCGCGTCGTTCATGGTGCCTTCGCGCGTGTCGTGCGTCAGGATGATGAGGTCGGTCTGCGTGGAGCCTTCGCCGCCCACCTCGTCGGCCTCGCGCTGCAGCACGGCGTCGATGCTGATGCCGGCATCGGCCAGGATGCCCGTGACGCGGGCCAGCACGCCGGCCTCGTCGGCCACGCGCAGGCGCAGGTAGTAGCTGGTGACGACCTCGCTCATGGGCAGCACGGGCAGGTCGCTCAGGGCCCCGGGCTGGAAGGCCAGGTGCGGCACCCGGTTGAGCGGATCGGCCGTGTGCAGGCGCGTCACGTCGACCAGATCGGCGATCACGGCACTCGCCGTGGGCTCGCTGCCCGCACCCTTGCCGTAGTACAGCGTGGTGCCGACGGCGTCGCCCTGCACCACCACCGCGTTCATGGCGCCTTCGACGTTGGCGATCAGGCGCTTGGCCGGCACCAGGCAGGGGTGCACGCGCAGCTCGATGCCGTGCTCGGCGCGCTTGGTGATGCCCAGCAGCTTGATGCGGTAGCCGAGCTGCTCGGCGTAGCGGATGTCGGCCGCGCCCAGCTTGGTGATGCCTTCCACATGGGCCTTGTCGAACTGCACCGGAACGCCGAAGGCAATGGCCGACATGAGGGTGGCCTTGTGGGCGGCATCGACCCCCTCGATGTCGAAGGTCGGGTCGGCCTCGGCGTAGCCCAGGCGCTGCGCCTCTTTCAGCACGACGTCGAAGTCCAGGCCCTTGTCGCGCATCTCGGACAGGATGAAGTTGGTGGTCCCGTTGATGATGCCCGCCACCCATTCGATGCGGTTGGCGCTCAGGCCCTCGCGCAGCGCCTTGATGATGGGAATGCCCCCGGCCACCGCGGCCTCGAAGGCCACCATGACGCCCTTGGCCTGCGCGGCCTCGAAGATCTCGGTGCCGTGCACGGCGAGCAGCGCCTTGTTGGCCGTGACCACGTGCTTGCCGGCGGCAATCGCCTCCATGACCAGCGCCTTGGCGATGCCGTAGCCGCCGATCAGTTCGATCACGATGTCGATCTCGGGGTTGGCGATCACGGCACGCGCGTCGTTGACCACCTGCACGCCCTCGCCCACGACGGCACGGGCGCGCTCGACGTCGAGGTCGGCCACCATGGTGATCTCAATGCCGCGGCCGGCGCGGCGCCGGATCTCGGCCTGGTTGCGCTGGAGGACGTTGAAGGTGCCGCTGCCTACGGTGCCGATGCCGAGCAGGCCTACTTGGATGGGTTTCATGTCGATCGGGTCTCGTTGGTCGGAAGAGTCAGGTGCCGTGGCGCTTGCGGAAATGGGCCAGGAAGCGGGCGATGCGGCCAATCGCTTCGGCCAGATCGTCCTCGTGCGGCAGGAACACCAGCCGGAAATGGTCCGGCGTGGGGTAGTTGAAGCCGGTGCCTTGGACGATCAGCACCTTCTCCTCGGCCAGCAGATCGTAGGCGAACTGCTGGTCGTCGGTGATCGGGTAGATCTTGGGGTCCAGGCGCGGGAACATGTAGAGCGCGGCCTTGGGCTTGACGCACGTGACGCCCGGGATCTCGGTCAGCAGACGGTGCGCCAGGTCGCGCTGGCGGCACAGACGCCCGCCGGGTGCGACCAGATCGTCGATGCTCTGGTAGCCGCCCAGCGCCGTCTGGATGGCAAGCTGGCCCGGGGTGTTGGCGCACAGGCGCATCGAGGCCAGCATGTTCAGGCCCTCGATGTAGTCCCTGGCGCGGCGCTTGTCGCCTGAGACGATCATCCAGCCGGCGCGGTAGCCGCAGGAGCGGTAGTTCTTGCTCAGGCCATTGAAGGTGACGAACAGCACGTCGTCGGCCAGCGAGGCGATCGAGGTGTGGGTGTTGCCGTCGAACAGGGTCTTGTCGTAGATCTCGTCGGCAAAGACGATCAGCCCGTGCTTGCGCGCCAGCGCGATGATGCCCTGCAACACCTCCACCGGGTAGAGGGCCCCGGTGGGGTTGTTCGGGTTGATGACGACGATGCCCTTGGTGTTCGGGGTGATCTTGCGTTCGATGTCGGCCAGGTCCGGCGTCCAGTCGGCGCCCTCGTCGCACATGTAGTGCACCGGCGTGCCGCCAGAAAGCGAAACCGACGCCGTCCACAGCGGGTAATCGGGCGCAGGAACCAGGATCTCGTCGCCCGCGTTGAGCAGGGCGTTCATGCTCATGGTGATGAGTTCACTGGCCCCGTTGCCGAGGTAGACGTCGTCCACCGTCACACCCTCGATGTGCTTTTCCTGGGTGTAATGCACGATCGCCTTGCGGGGGGCGAACAGGCCCTTGCTGTCGGTGTAGCCCCCCGCCTGTGGCAGGTTGCGGATCATGTCCTGGACGATTTCCTCGGGCGGCTCCAGCCCGAACACCGCCAGGTTGCCGATGTTGAGCTTGATGATCTTGTGGCCCTCCTCCTCCATCTGGCGCGCCTTGTCCAGCACAGGACCTCGGATGTCGTAGCAGACGTTGGCCAGCTTGGCCGATTTCTGGATGCTGGGCGATGGCATGGGGTTCACCTGAGGCGGGTTGCGGGACGGCGGGCTGCCGGGCAAGGGACGCGGCCCGTGTTTTGCGTAAACCTATAATTTCACCACACTTTTGCCCCATTTTCGGGGCGGTTTCGCCCGACCACCCCCCCGCCACCGCGCCCAGCCACCATGAAACTGCACGCCGACCAGACCAGCACGGTGTCCATCACCGCCCACGGTCCGGGCTGGGTCGCCGTCAACGGCCAGCGCCACGAGCACAGTGTGGTGATCGACAGCCGGGGAACGGTGCAGCCCTGGGCCGTCAGTTCGTTCGACGCCCTCGCCGCGTCCGACCTGCAGGGGCTGGCCGAAGCGCGGCCGGAAATCGTGCTCCTGGGCAGCGGGCACCGCCAGCGCTTCCTGCACCCGGCCCTCCTGGCGCCCCTGCATGCCCTGCGCGTGGGCGTGGAAACCATGGACACCGCAGCGGCCTGCCGCACCTTCAACGTGCTCGCGGCCGAAGGGCGGCGGGTGGTGGCCGCCCTGCTGATCGAGCCACCCGCCGCTTCGCGGTAAAATACCGGTTTGCTTGCGGATACCGGACGCTTTCATTTGGAGCAGATCCCGGACCTTTATCGGGAACACCGGCCGTCCATCACCAACTTTAGCAGGGGTCCACGCGTTATGGCAGTTGTCGTCAGTAAGCCTATTCCAGAATTCGAAGCCAACGCGACCGGCGGGGTCAAGGTCACCAACGAAACCCACCTCGGCCAGACCGTGGTGCTGTATTTCTACCCCAAGGACAACACCCCCGGCTGCACCACCGAGGCCATGCAGTTCCGCGACAAGTACAAGGACTTCGTCAAGGCCGGCGCCCAGGTGTTCGGCGTCTCGCGCGACAACATGAAGTCGCACGACGATTTCAAGGCCAAGCTCGAACTGCCCTTCGAACTCATCGCCGACACCGAAGAAAAGATGTGCCACATGTTCGGCGTGGTCAAGAACAAGATCATGTACGGCAAGAAGGTCAAGGGCATCGAGCGCAGCACCTTCCTGATCGGCCCCGACGGTGTGCTCAAGCAGGAATGGCGCGGACTCAAGGTGCCCGGCCACGTCGAAGAGGTGCTCAAGGCTGTCAAGGCCCTCAAGAAGGCCGCCTGACGCCGCACCCGGCACACCCACAGAGGGGGCCGGTACACCGTCATGGTGGTCGTGCATAATGGGTTCATGCGTTTGAGTTCCTCGCACCCGTTTGCCCCGTCTGCCCCACAAGCCGCCCGGTGATCCTGGCGGCTTTTTGTTTTTTTGCCCTCCGTCCCATGCCCCTGCCTCCCGCCCCCACCCGCAAGGCCGCCCGCGTGGCGCCCCAGGCGTTCGAAGCCCTGACCACACCGGCCACCGCCGCGCCAGCCCTGGCGCCGGTGGAGCCTGCGGCCATCCAGATCGAAACCCGGCGGCCTGAGAAGCCGCGCACGGCAACCGCAACGCCCCCCCGTGCCAGCGGCACAGCCAGCCCAAGCGGGCGCCAGCGCCAGATGCCGGCCCTGACCCAGGCCCCGTCCACGCCCCAGGCCGCCGAGGCACCTGTGGCCGAGGCCCCCCGCGCACCGCAACAGACCAGCGACCAGGCCGCGCCCCGCAAGACCGCGCGCCCCACCCCCAAGACCGCCCGCGGGCCGAAACGCCTGTTCGTGCTCGACACCAACGTGCTCATGCACGACCCGATCAGCCTGTTCCGCTTCGAGGAACACGACATCTACCTGCCGATGATCGTGCTGGAGGAACTCGACAGCAACAAGAAGGGCATGAGCGAGGTGGCGCGCAACGCCCGCCAGGCCAGCCGCACCCTCGACGCCCTGGCCGCGCAGAAAGGCGCCGACATGGCCTCGGGCCTGCCGCTGTCGGCCCTGGGCAACCGCGACGCGACCGGCCAGCTGTTCTTCCAGACCGAGCCGCTGAGCGCCAACCTGCCCCTGAGCCTGCCCCAGGGCAAGGCCGACAACCAGATCCTGGGCGTGGTGCAGGCCCTGCGCGACCGCCACGCCGGGCGCGAGGTGGTGCTGGTGTCCAAGGACATCAACATGCGCGTCAAGGCGCGGGCGCTCGGCCTGCTGGCCGAGGACTACGAGAACGACAAGACCCTGGACGACGGGGAACTGCTGTTCGCCGGCTCCCTCGCCCTGCCCCCCGATTTCTGGACCCGCCAGAGCAAGACCATCGAAAGCTGGCAGCAGGGTGGCCACACCTTCTACCGCGTGGGCGGGGCGTTCGTGGACCAGTTCGTCATCAACCAGTTCGTCTACTTTGAGGCCCCGGGCGAGCCGGCCCTGTACGCGCGTGTGGTGGAAATCCGCGGCAAGACCGCCGTCCTCAAGACGCTCAAGGACTACACCCACCTCAAGAACGCGGTCTGGGGCGTGACCAGTCGCAACCGCGAGCAGAACTTCGCGCTCAACCTGCTCATGGACCCCGAGATCGACTTCGTCACGCTGGCCGGTACGGCCGGCACCGGCAAGACGCTCATGGCCCTAGCCAGCGGCCTGACGCAGGTGCTCGACGAGCGCCGCTACACCGAGATCATCATGACCCGCGCCACCGTGAGCGTGGGCGAAGACATCGGCTTCCTGCCCGGCACCGAGGAAGAGAAGATGGGCCCCTGGATGGGCGCGCTCGACGACAACCTCGAATTCCTGGCCAAGGGCGACGGCGGCAACTCGGGCGAATGGGGGCGCGCGGCCACCAACGAACTGATCCGCAGCCGCATCAAGGTCAAGAGCATGAACTTCATGCGCGGGCGCACCTTCATGAACAAGTACGTCATCATCGACGAGGCGCAGAACCTCACGCCCAAGCAGATGAAGACGCTCATCACCCGCGCCGGCCCCGGCACCAAGATCATCTGCATGGGCAACCTGGCGCAGATCGACACGCCCTACCTCACCGAAGGCTCCAGCGGCCTGACCTACGCCGTGGACCGCTTCAAGGGCTGGCCGCACGGCGGGCACATCACGCTGGCGCGCGGCGAACGCTCGCGCCTGGCCGACTACGCCAGCGACGTGCTGTGATCGGCAGGCTGTTGGTTGCCCTGAAAATCGATGGAGGGCAGACGGCAGCTTCCGACCAATTCTGTTGAAAAACACCGATTTTTGAGATGTCTGGCCTGCGACTTGCATGCGGTTTCTCCTTGACGGAGGTGCAAACCATGATGGGTCACACGGCGAACCAGGATCAGCTCTTCTACGCCTTCAACTTGGAGGAGCACATCCCACCCGATCATTTGTTGCGGGGTATCAACCGATTCCTCGACCTCAGCACGCTGCGCGAACATCTGGCACCGTTCTACAGCCACACAGGACGTCCTTCCATCGATCCCGAGCTGATGATTCGAATGCTGGTCATTGGGTACTGCTTTGGCATTCGCTCCGAGCGCAGACTATGCGAGGAGGTGCATCTGAATCTGGCCTATCGGTGGTTCTGTCGACTCGGGTTGGAAGACAAGATCCCCAATCACTCCACCTTCTCCAAGAACCGCCACGGGCGGTTCCGCGAGAGCGAAGCGTTCCGTCATGTGTTCGAAATCGTCCTGGGGCGATGCATGACCGAGGGATTGGTTCGTGGCGAGGGGTTCGCCGTAGATGCCAGCGTCATCAAGGCCGATGCCAATCGAGCCAACGTGACAACGCCTGAAGACCCCAAGGACTGGCCGGGAGGGTCCAAACCAAGCCGTGCAGTGCGCGAATACCTGGCGGCGCTGGAGGATGCCAATCCGGTCGAGAGCGATACGGCCCCCATTGCCAAACCCAGAACGGTTTCTCTCTCAGATCCACAGGCCAGATACACCGCAGCGCCAGGAGGGCCAGCCTTCTTTGCCTACTCCACCAACTATCTCATCGACCTGGAAGCAGGGATCATCGTAGATGTCGAAGCCACGCAGGCGCATCGCACGCTGGAGGTGGAAGCGACCAAGGCTATGGTGCAACGTGTGCAAGACCGATTCGGTATCAAACCCAGTCGCCTGGTTGGTGACACCGCCTATGGCACAGCGCCGATGCTTCATTGGATGGTGAACGACAAGGACATTGCACCGCACGTCAGGGTCTGGGACAGAACGCAGCGCAGGGACGAGACCCTGTCGAGCAGCGAGTTTCTTTGGAATGAGACCGCCAATGAGTACCGTTGCCCGGAAGGCAAGCCGTTGAAGTCGAACTGGCGGCGGTTCAAGAATCCCCGTGACCATGTGACGCAGGCGGACACCATCGTGTATCGGGCCAGCTCACTTGACTGCAGCAATTGCTCGCGCAAACCGGAGTGCAGCCCCAATACGCCGCATCGCAAGATCGCCCGCAGCATCTATGAGGGTGCGCGTGACGTGGCTCGGCGGATTGCACAAACAGATGAGTTCAAGCAATCGAGCAAACAGCGCAAGAAGGTTGAGATGCTCTTCGCCCATCTGAAGCGCATCCTCAAGCTCGACCGACTGCGACTACGCGGCTTGGCGGGTGCGCGCGACGAGTTCATATTGGCGGCCACGGCGCAGAACCTGCGAAGAATGGCCAAGTGGTTGCCACCTTCACGGGGTATGGAGGCGGCGATAGCCAGGTAAAGGGAGCGAAGGGCGGGTGAGTCGCCAAAAGCGAGCGACCCAACAAACAAAAATCATCCTCGCTGACAGAAAACGGCGACCCGGCCGAAGCGTCGAAACGAGTTTTTCAACAGAATTGGCCGGGAGCAGTCAACCATTGAGGCTGAAACCGCTCAGAAATCGTCCGAATACCCCGCCAGGCTCTCGAAGCGCGTGAGCTGGTTCAGGAAGGCGAGCTTGACCGTGCCGGTGGGGCCGTTGCGCTGCTTGCCGATGATGATCTCGGCCACGCCGGGTTCCTTGCAGGCGTCCTTGGTGTAGTACTCGTCGCGGTAGATGAACATGATGATGTCGGCGTCCTGCTCGATGGCGCCGGATTCGCGCAGGTCGCTCATCATGGGGCGCTTGTCGGTGCGCGTCTCGACGCTGCGGTTGAGCTGCGACAGCGCGATTACCGGGCACTGCAGTTCCTTGGCCAGGGCCTTGAGGCCACGCGAGATCTCGCCCAGCTCGGTGGCGCGGTTCTCGCCGTCGGACTGCGATCCGCTCATGAGCTGCAGGTAGTCCACCACGATCAGGCCCAGCTTGCCGCACTGGCGGGCCAGCCGGCGCGCGTTGGCGCGCAGCTCGCTGGGCGTGAGGCCCGGCGTCTCGTCAATGTGCAGCGACACGGTGCGCAGGCGCTCGATGGCCTCGGTCAGGCGCGGCCATTCGTCGTCGGTGAGCTTGCCGGTGCGCAGGTGGCCCTGGTTGATGCGGCCGATGGAGCCCACGATACGCACCGCGAGCTGCGCGGCCCCCATTTCCATCGAGAACACCGCCACCGGCAGGCCCTCGTTGAGCGCCACGTGCTCGGCGATGTTGATGGCGAAGGCGGTGTTGTGGGTGACCACATCCTCGTCGGTGATGTACAGACGGCTCGGGTGGCTGACCGAAATGCACTGGCATGGCGTGATGCGCGACGGTTCGATGCCCGTCAGGCACAGGCGTTTCTGACGCTGGCGCTCAACCGGCAGGCGGCTGGCCTTGTCCGAGAGCAGGAACAGTGAACGGGGTTCGGGGTGCGCGATGTGGCAGACGTATGCAGGCAGCCCTGCCACCCGTTGCCCGGCCACGTTGACGAAATGCGGCTGCTTTTGCGTCACACTGCACCAGCCGCCGAGCGAGCGGACCAGGACACACACCCCGTCGGCCAACCGCCGGCTGGCGGTTGACAGCCGGATGCTGCCCCATTTCTCCACCCAGCCGTCGGTGTCGAGCAACCCACGCAGCAGATCCAGCCGGGCATCCCGGTGAGCCTCCAGGTACAGGTCGGGAATGAATTTTTCGTCGCTGGTCAGGCCAGACAGCCCCAGCGCCTGGAGTGCAACCCGCAAAGGGTTCTCGGTCGTTCCCTGCACGCCAGCCACCTTGCCCCGGTGCCGCTGCACCAGGCGGTAATTGCACCGATCGGCATGGACAACTTCCAGTTCATCACCCAGGCGGGACTGCAGTCGCTGCAACAGTTCGTCCGATACCGAACTGAAGCGCACGGTCCCGGCCCCCGTCAGGCCGCCATCACCCAACAAGGCGCCCAGCACCCAAGGGTCCACGGGCAATGGCTCGTGGTGACCAAACGCCCCACTGTGGGGCTCGATCCAGACGCGGTTCTGGTATCGGGCCTTGCCCTGCAACGTCTGCAGATCGGCCGTATTCATGACCCTGGGGGACTTCCAGTGGCGGCAATGAACCTGCCACAAGTGCTCGGCGCAAGCCTCGGTGCTGCGCCCATCGGAGAACGTCAGGCGCCAGACCTGCCTGCTGCCTTGCGGAAACACCCCTGTCACGATCGAAGGACGGCCGTCCACCGAGGCCAGGGCATCGCCCACGGCCAAGTCGCCCATGCGTTTCCAGCCGGTGCGGGTGCGCACGCGGGCATCCAGCGGCTGGGCCTTACCCATGGACGGCCGTGCCGCCAGCACGACCAGATCGCCGCCCTGCAGGCCGGCCGTCATGCGGTCGAGGTCGATGAAGCCGGTGGGCACGCCCGTGATGTCGTTCGGGTTGTCGGCCATCTCCTGCACGCGGTCGAGCAACTGCACGACCAGGGAGTCCATGGACTGGAACCCCTGCTTCATGCGGCTGCCTTCCTCGCCGATGTTGAAGATCTTCTGCTCGGCCTCGTCGAGGATGGAGGCCACGGCCTTGCCCTTGGGGTTGAAGGCGTGGGTGGCGATCTCGTCGCTCACCGAAATGAGCTTGCGCAGGATGGCGCGCTCGCGCACGATCTCGGCGTAGCGGCGGATGTTGGCCGCGCTGGGCACGTACTGGGCCAGCGAGTTGAGGTAGGCCAGACCGCCCACCTCGTCGGCCCGGCCCTGCGTCTGCAACTGCTCGTAGACGGTGATGACGTCGGCGGCCTTGTTGGCGTTGACCAGGGCCGCGATGGCGCCGTACACCAGGCGGTGCTCGTGCCGGTAGTAGTCCGACTCCTGCACCAGGTCGGCAACGCGGTCCCAGGCGCCGTTGTCGAGCAGCAGCCCCCCGAGCACGCTGGATTCGGCCTCGATGGAGTGCGGCGGCACCCGCAACTGCGCCAGCTGCCGGTCGCCCTCGTAAGGCGGGCTGGAGGCGTCGAGATCGTCCAGGGGAAACACGGCTGACATGGCTATCCTTTCTGCCCGGATCTTAAAACGGCCGGGGGCCGGCGTCATTGCACAACCCTGTGGATAAGCGGTGCAATGTGCCGGGAGAAGGCGGTATAAATCTGAAGCGATCCCGCCAGAAACACGAAAGGCCGCTTTGCAGCGGCCTTTGCGTGCAGCACGACGCTGCGCGTGGGGTATCAGGCGGTCTCGCCCAGCACCGTCACGTTGAGGTCGACCACCACGTCGGTGTGCAGACCCACGGTGACCGTGTAGTCACCGACGTTCTTGAGGATGCCGTTGGGCATGCGCACCTGGGACTTGGCCACGGCAAAGCCCTGCTTGTTGAGCTCGTCGGCGATGTCGTGGTTGGTCACGGAGCCGAACAGGCGGCCGTCCACGCCGGCCTTCTGGGACAGCTTGACGGTGAAGCCAGCCAGCTTCTCGCCCAGGGCCTGGGCTTCGGCCAGCTTGGCGGCGGCGGCCTTTTCGAGCTCGGCGCGGCGCGCCTCGAACTCGGCGATGGCGGTCTGGGTGGCGCGGCGCGCACGGCCCGTGGGGATCAGGAAGTTGCGGGCGTAGCCGTCCTTGACCCTGACGATATCGCCCAGGGCACCCAGGTTCACAACTTTATCGAGGAGGATGATTTGCATGGTGGGGGCTCCTTCAGACGCGGTGCTGGTCGCTGTAGGGCAGCAGGGCCAGGAAACGGGCGCGCTTGATGGCGGTGGTCACCTGGCGCTGGTAGATGGCGCGGGTGCCGGTCAGGCGTGCGGGGATGATCTTGCCGTTCTCGGCCACGAAGTCGCGCAGGACATCGACGTCCTTGTAGTCGACCTCTTCCACGCCGGCGACGGTGAAGCGGCAGAATTTCTTGCGCTTGAACAGCAGCGACTGGGTGTTGCGCTTGGGGCGCTTGTCTTTGTTGAAACGCTTGGGTGCAGCCATGATGGTGCTTCCTTAAGTCTGTTTGAAATCTTGAATGTGGAACACAACGCCTTTGCCGTTGCGTATGTTGGTCAGAAAGCCTTCGAAGCCGAAGACGGTCCCCAGTGTCTGGGTGGACAGGCGTTCGGCTTGTGCGCCGAAGGCCCGCGCCCGGATTTCCAGGGTCGCCTTGCGATCCACCCCCAGTTCCTGGACCACCGACTCGTGCTTGAGAACGATGTCCAGTGCGGGAATGCCTGCCGGTGTGTACCGCAGCATGGCCATCTGGTCCAGTGCAGCGGTCAGAACCAGCCGGTTCACAGGCTTGCGACCAACGCCTGCAGCCCTTAGGCTGCGGCCTCCTGCTGCTGCGCCTTGCGGGCTTCCTCACGCTCGACCGACTTCATCATGGTCGAAGGGCCGGTTTCGGCCTTCTTCTTCTGAACGGTGAGGTGACGCAGCACGGCGTCGTTGAACTTGAAGGCGTGCTCCAGTTCAGCCATCACGGCCTGATCGGCCTCGATGTTCACACACAGGTAGTGCGCCTTGGACAGCTTGTTGATCTGGTAGGCCAGCTGACGGCGGCCCCAGTCTTCCTCGCGGTGGATCTTGCCGCCGCCGGCGGTGATCATGCCCTTGTAGCGCTCCAGCATGGCCGGAACCTGTTCGCTCTGATCCGGGTGGATCAGCAGGATGATTTCGTAATGACGCATGGACTCTCCTTTTGGATGACGCGCCCCGTCTAAGAGGCGCTTTCGTGAACAGCCGCCCCCGGCGTCAAGGAAGGGGTGCGGCAAGGCAAGCCCATGATTCTAGCAAAAAAACGGGCCGGGGTCCCATAAGGGCGTCAGGAGGGATCGGGGCGGTCTGTGCCTTCCCTGAAGCCCGGGTAGCGCACGTGCTCGACCAGTTCCTGGGTCTTGCGGTCCGGTGCGGGCGTGACCAGACTGACCAAAACGATGACCGCCACCCCGACCGGCACGCCAAAGACCCCGGCCGAGATCGGCTGTATGCCCCACCAGAGCTCGATCGGGGTGGTCACCCCGAACATGTCGCGCAGCCAGGGTTGGGTCGTGACCATGTAGTAGAACGTGACGCCCAGCCCGGCCACCATGCCCAGCGATGCGGCGATCCCGTTGGCGCGCTTCCAGAAGATGCCGAGCACGAGCGCCGGAAAGAAGGCGGCCGCTGCGAACGAAAACGCCGCCGAGACGAGGAACAGGATGTCGGCCGGCTTCTGGGCGGCCACGTAGGCGGCCATCAGCGCCACCACCAGCAGCAGGATCTTGGAGATGGTGACGCGCCGGGTGGTCGATGCGTTCGGATCGATCATCTTGTAGTACAGGTCGTGGCTCAGCGCGTTGGCGATGGTCAGCAGCAGGCCGTCCGCGGTGGACAGCGCCGCCGCCAGACCGCCGGCGGCCACCAGACCCGAGATCACGTAAGGCAGACCGCCGATCTCGGCCGTGGCCAGCACGATGATGTCGCCGCCGATGGTCATCTCGTTGAGTTGCAGGACCCCGTCGCGGTTCACGTCGGAGATGGCCATCAGCGAAGGATCGACCCGGTTCCACGAGGCCACCCAGCCAGGCAGTTGATCGATGGGTGTACCAACCACATTGTGGAACACCTCGTACTTGACCAGCACCGCCAGGGCGGGTGCGGTGAAATAGAGCAGGAAGATGAACAGCAGCGACCACGTCACGGACTGCCGGGCCTGCTTCACGCTGGGCACCGTGTAGTAGCGCATCAGGATGTGGGGCAACGCTGCAGTGCCCACCATCAGGCAGAAGATGAGGGCCAGGAAGTTGCGCCTGGACGTGTCGAACGCCGCGCGCTCCTGCGGACTGCCATCGGGATCGCCCGAGAACTGCTGTGCATGGGGCGGCATGCCGTTGAGGGGGCGTGCCCTGGCCTCGGCATCGGCCCGCTCCCGCATCCACGCCGCACTGGCCGCCGCCTCCACCCGGGGAAGGGAGGACAGGGCCCGTTCGGCCAGGGCAATGTCGGCCGGCGAGGCATTGACCGACACCAGCTCGGCCAGGCGAATCTCGGCGGCGGCCCTGTCGGCGGCCAATGCGGCGGCCGGGTCCGCGAGCTTGGCCGTCAGTGCCACCGCACGCTGCTGGTGCAGGGCCTGAACCTCCAGTTCCTTCGGATCGTTGATCAGGGCCTGTTCCTTGGCCGTGACCTTTTCAAGCTGATAGCCGTAGATGGCCTGTGGCACCGGCACCCCGGTCTGCTTGACCGACAGCCAGACCACCGGGATCAGGTAGGCCATGATCAGAATGATGTATTGCGCTACCTGCGTCCAGGTGACGGCGCGCATCCCCCCCAGAAACGAACACACCAGGATGCCGCCCAACCCCAGGAACACCCCCAGCTCAAAGGCCACGCCGGTCAGGCGCGAGGTGATCAGGCCCACCCCGTAGATCTGGGCCACCACATAGATGAAGGAACACAGGATGGCTGCACCGATGCCGATCAGCCTAGGCAGGTTGCCCCCATAGCGCTCGCCCAGGAAATCGGGGATGGTGAACTGGCCGAACCGGCGCAAGTAGGGGGCCAGCAGCAACGCAACCAGGCAGTAGCCCCCGGTCCAGCCCATGATGAAGGCCAGACCGTTGTAGCCCGTGAGGTAGAGGGTGCCGGCCAGCCCGATGAAGGAAGCCGCCGACATCCAGTCGGCGCCGGTGGCCATGCCGTTGTACATGGCCGGGACCCGTCGGCCGGCAACGTAGTACTCGGCGGCATCGGTGGTGCGGCTCATGATGCCGATGCCCGCATACAGGCCCAGCGTGGCCAGCAGGAAGATGAAACCGATCCACTCGCGCGGCAGCCCCATCTGTTCCAGCACGGCCAGCCCGATCACGAAGCCCAGGAAGCCCCCGGTGTACCACTTGTAGACCTTGTTGAGCTGACGCTTGAAGACGCTGCCGGCTGTGGACACGGGCTTACTCCTGCGGATCCTGGACGCCATGCGCGGCGTCGAGCCGGTTCATGTACCAGGCATAGAACCCGACGATGAGCACATACACCACCAGCGCCCCCTGGGCGCCGACCCAGAAGCTGAAGGGCCAGCCGAAGAAGGTGAAGCTCAGTTCGCGGGCGAAGTAGCCCACGACGAAAGTGACCAGAAACCAGAGCGCCATCAGGATCGCCGTGACCCGGAGGTTGCTGCGCCAGTAGCGGTGGTGGTTCTCGCTCTGTTTCACGCCCCGGCCTCTCCCAGACCGGTCTCGCGGACCAGCTGCTCCGCAAAACGGGGCTCGAATCCGCGCAGGTGACGGATGATCCTTGAGGCCTCTGCCGGATCGTTCCGGTCGGCCTGCACGCGCGCGAGCTGATACCAGCCGTGGGGCCCCATGGGTTGCAGTTCGGTGGTCCGGCGCAGGGCCTCGGCGGCCTCGTCTAGGCGGTGCTGCCGGATCAGGCTCAGACCCAGCCCGTACCAGGCCAGATCCAACGCCGGACGCAGCCCGATGGCACGGCGGAACGCCGCCTCGGCCTCCAATGGCAAGCCCATGGCCTCACACAGGTAACCGAGGTTGAACCAGGCGCTGGCCTGCTGCGGATGCCGCTCTACCAGCGTCTGCAGCGCCCTGCGTGCATCGGGAAGGTTGCCATCCTGGGCCAGCAGGTGCGCCCGGGTGGCCAGCGCGTGGCTGTCGCCGGGCAGGACGCGCAGCATCCCGTCGGTGCAGCGCAAGGCGGCATGTCGCAACCCCAGCAGCAGCAGCAGACGGATGGCCCCACGCGCCATGGGCCCCCACCAAAGACGCTTCACCGTGTCCACCCTGCCCCGCTGCAAGGCGCCCGACCCCCACACCCACGCCGCGCGGGTGTGTCACCTTGGGGGGGCCAGTGAAGGAAGATCGGGTTGGGCATGACAGCGGATGGCGGCTTGAGCGCCCGATTGTGGGGCCATAGCTTGCCAAATTCTTACAAATGTCGGATCAAGGCAGCCAGCCCGCTTTATCCCTGACAGGGTTTACCCGCACACAAGGCCTGCGCAAGTGTGTAGGATGCACAGGGAGTCTCAGAAACTATCCCCCCATGCCAAACGATTCCAGCGTCCGCCAGGGCGATCCCCACATGAGCCTGATCACCACCCCGGTGCAGGCCCTGCTCAAGCAAGAAGGGCGGACCTTGGCCCCGAGCGCCACCATCCGGCAGGCCGCCGAGATCATGCAGGAGCACCGCATCTCCTCGGTGCTGCTGGTCGATGAGGGACGCCTGGTGGGGGTGGTCACCGACCGCGACCTGCGCAACCGCGTGGTGGCCGCCGGGCTCGACACCGGGCTGACGGTGGAGCGCATCGCCACCCGGGGGCCACTGACCATTGACATCGCCAGCCCGGCCTTCGACGCCCTGCTGCTGATGGCCAGGCACAACATTCACCACATCCCCGTGATGGACGGGGACCGCGTGGCCGGCATGGTCACCGCCACCGACCTGACCGAATATCAGAACAATTCGGCGGTGTACCTGGCCAGCGCCATCCACAAGCAGACCACGCTCGATGGCTTGGTGCAGGCCAGCGCACGGATCAAGCAACTGCAACAGGGTCTGGCTGCGGCCGAGGCGAGCGCCTACAGCACCGGACACATCGTGACGGCCATGACCGACGCCCTGACGACCCGGCTGCTGCAGCTGGGCGAAGCGGAGCTGGGCCCGCCGCCGGTGCCCTACGCATGGGTCGCCGCCGGCTCCCAGGCCCGCAACGAGCAGACCGCCAAGTCCGACCAGGACAACTGCATGGTCCTGGACGACGCCTACGACGAGGCACGGCATGGCGCGTACTTCAAGGCCCTGGCCGAGTATGTGTGCGGCGGACTCGATGCCTGTGGCTACGTCTACTGCCCCGGCGAGATGATGGCCATGACCGACGAATGGCGGCAACCCCTGCGGCAGTGGCTGAGGTACTTCAACAAGTGGGTGACGCAACCCGAACCGAAGGCCCTGATGCTGACCTGCGTGTTCTTTGATCAGCGTTTCGTGCATGGCCATCAGCCCCTGCTGGAGGCGCTGCGCCAGGAAGTGAGGCAGATGACGAAGAACCAGGGCATTTTCCTGGCCTACATGGCCGCCAACGCCCTGACCCACCCCCCGCCCCTCGGCTGGCTGGGCAACATCAAGCTGGCGCGGCGCGGCGAGCACCGGGGCACGGTCGATCTGAAGATGGGCGGCATCGCACCCATCGTCGACCTGGCCCGGGTGTACGCGCTGGCCAGCGGCACGCCGGCCGTCAACACCCACGACCGCCTGAAAACCGCGGCCTCCAGCGGCGAGATCACCGAACAGAGCGCGCGCGACCTGCGAGACGCGCTGGACTACCTGGCGGGCCTGCGCATCCAGCACCAGGCGCGTCGCATGTCGGACGGCCATGCGGCCGACAACCACCTGCGGCCAGAAGAACTGTCCAACTTCGAGCGTGGCCACCTGAAGGAGGCCTTCCGGGTGGTCAAGAGCCTGCAGCGCGTGCTGGGCGAACGCTACCAGACCGGCCGCCTCTGAATCCAGCGCCGCCGAAGAGGCGGACCGCCACACCGGATCAGTAGGTCAGGCGCGCGTAGTAGGTCTGCTGCGCCGCCAGGCGCGCCTGCCCAAGGGTGTGGATGCCGCGCTCAGCCAGCAGCGGGATGAGCTTCAGAAACACCTCAGCCGTGACCATGGCATCACCCATGGCGGTATGGCGGCCGATCACCGTGACGTTGAAGCGCTCGGCAATGGCCTCCAGCCGGTGCGACGCCTGGTTGGGGTGGATCAGCGCCGACAGCAGCAGGGTGTCGAGCACCGGCTGGTCGAACACCAGGCCGGTGCGTTTCTGCTTCAGCTCCAGAAAGCGCATGTCGAAGGCGGCGTTGTGGGCCACCAGGACGGTGTCCTGCGCGAAGGCATGAAAGGCCGGCAGCACCTCGTCAATGGTGGGCTGCCCCGCCACCATGGCGGGGGTGATGCCGTGAATGGGGATGGAGGCCGGCGGAATGCCGCGTCCGGGGTTGACCAGTTGCTCGAAGCTCTCCTGGCGCAGCAGCTTGCCGTTGACGATGCGCGTGGCCCCGATCTGGATGATCTCGTCGCCCTGCGACGGGCTCAGGCCGGTGGTTTCGGTGTCGAAGACCGTGTAGGTCAGCTCGGCCAACGGGTGCTCGTCCAGTGCCCGCGACTGCTCGGACGCGCGGAACAGGTCGAAATCGTAGAACTCGGGCCGGCTTTCGGTGCGCACGAAGGCCGCGGCCCCGAGCTGCTCCTGGGGCACGGCCGTGGGCAACAGAAAGCGGAAAAAGGCCTCCTGCCGGGCCCGGTCGCGCTCGAACCAGAATGCGCCGCCGTGGCGCTCGATCACATCGCGCACCGACAGCGGAGAAATGTCCTGCCCCACCCGCATCGTGTCCAGCTCCCAGCCCATGACGGTCTCGGTGCTGATGGCCGGCCCACTCCACACGAGGTCGAGTTCGGCGCGGTGTGCCCCCTGCGACGAAGGTTGCAGACGCAGCCGAACGAACCGGATGCCGAACTCCTGCCGCAGCCGGTCGGCCAGATAGACCAGCGTCTGCAGCAGGGAAAAGCTTTCTATGCGCAGCCACAGGCCGCCATCGGCCTCCACCCCGCCGATCGAAACCAGGGCGGCGTCTTCGATCCGGTTCGATGCGGCAGACAGCAGGTCGGTACCCAGCATCTCCTCCATGGGCCAGCGCGTGCGCAGGGTGTCGGTGCTGCTGTCGGCCAGCTCCCGGATGCGCTCGCCCATGGAGCGCACCTCGTCGCGCACCACGTTGAGGAAGCGGTCGCGCATCGCGGGTTCGAGGTCGGGGTAGTCCAGCATCTCGACCGCAGCCTGGATGTTCGCCAGCGCCGCGCGGCTGCCTTCGGTCAGGCCGACAAGCAGGCGATCGCGGGCGGCCTCCTCCTCGAATTCGCGCGTGATGTTGTCGAGCATCAGCACAAAACCGGCGAGGGCCACGCTGGCCTCTGCCCCATGGACAGGCGGGGTATCGGCCACCTGACGCACAGGCGCCATCTGCACCCGCAGGAGCTGGCCGGCGCGCGTGGTGGTGACGAACTGCGCCGACGGGTTCGCTGCGCCCCGGCGCATGCGCTGCTGCACGCTCTCCAGGGCATGGGCGACCAGCTTGCGGTCGAACACCGCGTAGATCGAGCGCCCCAGCCCGATCAGCTCGGCCCCGTCGGCCAGACGGGGCGCCTGGGACAGGGCCCTGAACTGCATGCGGGCGCGGTTGTTGTAGAGCAGGATGCGTCCGTCCAGGTTGCACACGACGACACTCTGGGTCAACTCCGACATGAGTGCGGACAAGCGGGTTTTTTCCTGCTCGATGCCCTGGCTCGCTTCGCGCACGCGAACGTCGATCTCCTGGCGCAGCGATTCGCGCTGGCGCACGAACCGGTTAATCAGATCGGTGAGGGCATGGACCTCGGGACTGCCGGCGGGATCGAGCTCGCGCACGACATCGGTGCTCAAGAGCACGCGCCCCTGCTCGACCAGCCGCGCCGCGGGCCGGACCCAATGGTCGAAGAGACGGACCAGTGCCGCCCCCAGCAGCAGCACCGTCAGCACCCAGGCCAGCACCAGCAAGGGCGCGCGCGCGCCCAGGAGTTCGAGAACGACTATCCGGGCGGCCTCGTCCAGGGTGGCCAGGACCAGACCCAGCGCCAGCGCCAGACACAACGCCAGCAGGCCTGCGCCGGCAGCCAGCAGCAACCAGAGGCGGCGATCGATGGGGCGCGCGCGGCTCACGCACCGCCTCCGAGCAGATCGCGCACCCGCTCGGTCAGCTCCCGGGTCGAGAAGGGTTTGGTCATGTAGGCATCGGCGCCCAGGGCAAGGCCCTTGGCGATATCGGTGTCGCGCCCCTTGGCCGTGAGCATGAGGATGCGCGTGCCCCGGGTGTCGTCGCGCGCACGCACCTCCTGGCAGACATCGAAGCCGGACTTGACCGGCATCATCACGTCGAGCAGGACCAGGTCCGGGTGGTGCGCGACGATGGCGTCGATGGCCTCCTGGCCGTCGCGCGCCAGATGCACGGCATAGCCCTCGCGCTTCATGAGGTATTCGAGCGAGACCAGGATGTTGGGCTCGTCGTCGGCGATGAGAATGGTCGCACTCATGCGCGGTCTCCTTGTCGGTCGTTGTCGGTACGGGCAATGGGCAGGTGAAAGCCGAAGCAGGCCCCCTGCCCTGGCCCGGACACCAGCCACATCCTGCCACCGAAATGCTCCACGATCTGGCGGCTGATGGGCAGGCCCAGGCCCGTGCCCTGGGGGCGGTTCAGGCTGTCGCCGCCCTGGCGGAAGCGCTTGAACACCAGCGCCTGCTGTTCGGGCGGCACACCGGGGCCATTGTCGTGCACTTCCACGGTCGCGCCGCCCCCGTCGGTGGTGATCCTCACTTCGACCTGCCCTGCCTGGGCTGGGGCGAACTTGGCGGCGTTGGAGAGCAGGTTGAGCATCACCTGGGTGAGCCGGTCGGCGTCCGCGCACACCCGCAATGCGCCACCGGGATCGGTTACGCGGACACGGATCCCGCGTTCGCGGAACAGTTCGGCCGTGGTCTGGACCGCCTGACGCACCAGGGCCACCAGGTCGAGTTCGGTGTTGCGCCACTCCGCGTGGCCCGATTCGATCTTGGCCATGTCCAGCACCTGGTTGACCAGGCGGCTCAGGCGCTCGGTCTCGGCCACGACGATGCCCAGAAAGTGCCGACGCTGGGCGGCGTCCATCTCGGCGTCATCGAGCATCAGCTCCGTCAAGGCCCGGATCGAGGTCAGCGGAGTGCGCAGTTCGTGGGTGACGGAGGACATGAAGTCGTCCTTCAGGCGGTCCAGGCTCTTGAGCTGTTCGTTGGCGGCACGCAATCCGGCCGTGGCCTCCTCCAGCGACCGGGATTTCTCCTCCAGTTCCCGCGAATGCGCGCGGATCTGCGAGGCCTCGTCGAGGATGCGCATCACGTCGTCCAGACCAAGCGGTTCTTCATCCACCACCGACGCGACCATCACGCGTGCCGACGCGCTGCCTATGGCCCCGGCCAGCTGCGTTTCCACGAAGTGCACCAGCCGGGCATCGGCCTGCAGGGCGTCAACGCGGGTCAGCCCCTGCTGTCGGGCATAGTCCTCGAACAGCTGTCTTGCCCGGTCCGTGCCCAGGAAGCGCGCCGTCAGGGGCTGCAGCTGTGAGACGCTGGCCTGACCGCGCCAGAACACCGGCCGCCCCACGGCGGTGCGTTCGAACACATCAACGAACAGCAACGCCTGGCTGGCCTCGCGCGCCGACGGCAGGCGCCACAGCGACAGCCCCACGTAGGCCGACACGTTGACAGACAGACTCCAGAACAACGAGTGCGTCAGGCTGTCCAGGCCGGTCAGCCCCAGGAACTGCTCGGGCTTGAGCAGCGCCAGCCCCCAGGGGCCATGCGCCAGAAAATCCGCCGACAGCCAGCCCGATTTGGCAAAGGAAGGCAGCATGAGCGTGTAGGCCCACATGCCGAACCCCAGCAGCAGGCCCACCAGGGCCCCCTGGCGTGTGCCGCCCTTCCAGTACATGCCGCCCAGCATGGCGGGCGCGAACTGCGCCACCGCCGCAAAGCTGATGAGCCCGATGCTGACCAGCGCGTACGCCTCGCCCGCGAGGTGGAAATACAGATAGCCCAGCAGCAGGATGCCCAGAATGGCCAGCCGCCGGATGCGCAGCAGCAGGCCGGTGAGGTCGCCACTGGCGCGGTGGCCGAAGCGCCGCAGGCGCAGCAGCACCGGCATCACCAGATCGTTGCAGACCATGGTGGACACCGCGATGGCCTCGACGATGACCATGCCCGTGGCGGCCGACAGCCCCCCGATGAAGGCCACCAGAGCCAGCAGGTTCTGGCCGTGGGCCAGCGGAAGGGTCAGCACGAATGTCTCGGCGTCCGCTCCCGGGCCCAGCAACAACAGCCCCCCCAGGGCGATCGGCAAGACAAACAGGTTGATCAGCAGCAGGTACAGCGGAAACACCCAGACCGCACGCCGCAGGTGCGCCTCCTCGACGTTTTCCACCACCACGACCTGGAACTGTCGCGGCAGGAAGATCACCGACAGCATGGCCAGCAGCGTCAGGCTGAACCACTGGTCGTAGGCGAAGGTGCCTTCCTCCCCCAGTGTGAGGAGACTGGCGAGTTCGGGCACCGACATGGCCCGGGAAAAAATGTCGCCCACCCCGTCGAACAGCCCATAGCTCACGAACAGGCCGACGGCCAGGAAAGCCAGCAGCTTGATCACCGATTCGAACGCGATGGCCGCGACCATGCCCTCGTGGCGTTCGGTGCTGTCGAGGTAGCGCGCCCCGAACACCATGGTGAAGCCGGCCAGCGCCAGCGCGATGTACAAGGTGCTGTCGCCCCACCAGTTCGGCGCCGTCACGGCGGTGGCGCCAGGTGCCGCCGTGAGCACGGCGTACCCCACCGAAATCGCCTTGAGCTGCAGCGCGATGTAGGGCACGATGCCCACCACCGTGATCAGTGTCACCAGGCCGGCGAGGGTCGGGCTCTTGCCGTAGCGGCTGGCGATGAAGTCGGCGATGGAGGTGATGCGGTAGGTCCGGGCAATGCGGATCATCTTGCGCAGCACCATCCACGCCAGCACCATGGCCAGCATGGGGCCGAGGTAGATGGGCAGGAACCAGACCCCCGAGGTGGCGGCCCGCCCCACGCTGCCGAAGTAGGTCCAGGCGGTACAGTAGACCGCCATGGACAGCGCATAGACCCAGGGGCTGCCGATGATGGAGCGCCCCTGCCCCGCCCGCCGATCGCCGTGGTGAGCGATGGCGAACAGCAACAGCAGGTAGGCAAAAGACACCTCAACGACCAGCAGCGGCGACATCGGTCAGGCGCCTCCCCGGTCAGTCCGGCCGGACTTCCATGATCCAGGCCAGCGCCGCGATCAGCACCAGCCAGATCAGGAACAGGGCCAGCGGAAACAGCGGTATGCCGAACCACTGCACCGGGTGGTTCCACAAGGCGAGCAGGGGAAAATTCAGCAACGCCCAGCCCGCAAAAAACAGGGCCAGAAGCCGCTGCGACAACAGACTGTTGGCCATGCGGGTCTCCTCGAACGGGCATGGCGCCATGCGCCACGTCCGAGCGTATTGTGCGCCCGATGGCCTTACCGCCGACTGACCCGCGGCGGACACACGAAAAAAGGGGGCCGGCGGCCCCCTTGGTCTTGCGCTGCGCGGGTCAGCCCGCGAGCTGCTGCCAGGTAGCGACGACCGAATCCGGGTTCAGCGAGATCGAGCTGATGCCCTCGTCCTTGAGCCACTGGGCAAAATCGGGGTGGTCGCTCGGGCCCTGGCCGCAGATCCCGATGTACTTGCCCTGGGCGCGGCAGGCCTGGATGGCCATGTGGATCAGCGCCTGCACGGCCGGATCGCGCTCGTCGAAGTCGTGCGCCAGCAGCTCCAGACCAGAGTCGCGGTCCAGGCCCAGCGTGAGCTGGGTCAGGTCGTTGGAGCCGATGGAGAAGCCGTCGAAGAAGCGCAGGTACTGCTCGGCCAGGATCGCGTTGCTGGGAATCTCGCACATCATGATCAGCTTCAGGCCGTTCTCGCCGCGCTTGAGGCCGTGCTTGCCCAGCAGATCGGTCACGCGCTCGGCCTGCCCCAGGGTGCGCACGAAGGGCACCATCACCTGCACGTTGCTCAGGCCCATGTCCTCGCGCACGCGCTTCAAGGCCTCGCATTCCATGGCGAAGGCCTCGCGGAAATCCTCGCTGATGTAGCGCGCCGCGCCCCGAAAGCCCAGCATGGGGTTTTCCTCGTCGGGCTCGTAGCGGCTGCCACCGACCAGTTTGCGGTACTCGTTGCTCTTGAAGTCGGACAGGCGCACGATCACGGGCTTGGGCCAGAAGGCCGCGGCGATGGTCGCCACACCCTCGGCCACCTTGTCGACGTAGAAGGCCCGCGGCGAGGCATGGCCGCGCGCCACGGACTCCACCGCCTTCTTCAGGTCGGCGTCGATGTTGGGATAGTCCAGGATCGCCTTGGGGTGCACCCCGATGTTGTTGTTGATGATGAATTCCAGCCGCGCCAGACCGACGCCGCCGTTGGGGATCTGGGCGAAATCGAAGGCCAGTTGCGGGTTGCCGACGTTCATCATGATCTTGACGTCGAGCTCGGGCATCTCGCCGCGCTGGACCTCGGTGACTTCGGTCTCCAGCAGGCCGTCGTAGATGTTGCCGGTGTCGCCCTCGGCGCAGCTCACGGTGACCAGGGTGCCGTCCTTGAGCGAGTCGGTGGCGTTGCCGCAACCCACCACGGCGGGGATGCCCAGCTCACGCGCGATGATGGCGGCGTGGCAGGTGCGCCCACCCCGGTTGGTGACGATGGCGCTGGCGCGCTTCATCACGGGTTCCCAGTTGGGGTCGGTCATGTCGGTGACGAGCACGTCGCCGGGCTGGACCTTATCCATCTCGCTGATGTTGTGCACCAGGCGCACGGGCCCGGTGCCCACCTTCTGGCCGATGGCGCGGCCGGAGGCCAGCACCGCGCCCTTGCCCTTGAGCTTGTAGCGCACCTCCACCTGGCCAGCGGCCTGGCTCTTGACCGTCTCGGGACGGGCCTGCAGGATGTAGAGTTGGCCATCGAGTCCGTCCTTGCCCCACTCGATGTCCATGGGGCGGCCGTAATGCCGCTCAATCACCACGGCATAGCGCGCGAGTTCCATGACGTCGGCGTCGGTCAGGCTGTAGCGGTTGCGCTGTTCCACCGGCACGTCGACGGTCTTGACCAGCTTCCTGCTGGCGGCCTTTTCCTCGGGGGTGCTGAACACCATCTGGATCAGCTTGGAGCCCAGGTTGCGGCGGATCAGCGCCTGCTTTCCCGCCTCCAGCATAGGCTTGTGGACGTAGAACTCGTCGGGATTGACGGCGCCCTGAACCACGGTTTCGCCCAGGCCGTAGCTGGAGGTGATGAAGACCACGTCCTCGAAGCCGCTCTCGGTATCGATGGTGAACATGACCCCGGCGGCGCCCAGGTCGGAACGCACCATGCGCTGCACGCCGGCAGACAGGGCCACTTCCGCATGGGTGAAGCCCTTGTGGACGCGGTAACTGATGGCGCGGTCGTTGTAGAGGCTGGCGAAGACCTCCTTGATCTTGTGCAGCACTTCGTCGATGCCGTGCACGTTCAGGAAGGTCTCCTGCTGGCCGGCGAAGGAGGCGTCGGGCAGGTCTTCAGCCGTAGCGGAGGAACGCACCGCGTAGGTAGCGACCGAACTGTCGCCGTTGAGGGTGGCATAACCGTCGCGGATGGCCTGCTCCAGATCGGCCGGGAAAGGCTGGGCTTCGACCATGGCGCGAATCTCGCCGCCCACCTGGGCCAGGGCACGCACGTCTTCGGTATCCAGCGCGGACAGCTTGGCATGGATGCGCTCGTCCAAGCCATCGGCCTTGAGGAACTCGCGGAACGCGTGCGCCGTGGTGGCAAACCCCGTGGGCACGCGCACGCCTTGCGGCAGTTGCGAGATCATCTCGCCGAGGCTGGCGTTCTTGCCGCCGACGGCTTCGACGTCGGTCATTCTGAGGTGTTCGAAGGGCACGACCAGAGCGGTCGGACTGAACAGTTGAGACATAGGAGGACTCCGCGATGTTGTAAAACCGGCCCCGCCCCGTGCCCGCCGCTGGATCGTTGTTCTGTTGTGTGCAGCCGCCAGACACCAGGGGTCAAATCTGGATAATGTCCCTGATTGTAGAACCTGGCCCCTCCCCCATGCCCCACCGCACCGCATTCTTCATCTCCGACGGCACCGGCATCACGGCCGAAACCTTCGCCAGCGCGATCCTGGCACAGTTCGAGTCGGTGCCGCGCCGTGTGCGCCTGCCCTTCATCGACACCGTGGACAAAGCGCACCAGGCGGTGCGCCAGATCAACCATGCCGAGCAGGTCGACGGCAAGCGCCCGCTGGTGTTCACCACCGTGGTCAACATGGACGTGCTGCGGGTGGTCAAGGCCGAATGCAGGGGCATGATCCTCGACATGTTCGGCACCTTCATCGAGCCGCTGGAAGAGGAACTGGGCGTCAAGTCCAACCACCGGGTGGGCCGCTTTTCGGATGTCTCGAAAAGCAAGGAGTACAACGACCGCATCGAGGCCATCAACTTTGCGCTGGCGCACGACGACGGCCAGACCCACGCCGACCTGGCGCATTCCGACGTGATCCTGGTCGGCGTGAGCCGCAGCGGCAAGACACCCACCTCGCTCTACCTGGCCATGCAGTACGGCCTCAAGGCCTCGAACTACCCGCTGATCCCCGAGGATTTCGAGCGCCGCCAGCTGCCCGCCGCGCTGGTGCCCTACAAGAAGAAATTGTTCGGACTGACCATACAGCCGGAGCGGCTGAGCGAAATCCGCAACGAGCGCCGACCCAACTCGCGCTACGCCAGCCTGGAGAACTGCCGCTACGAGGTGGCCGAGGCCGAGGCCATGATGCGCCGCGCCGGCGTGCGCTGGCTCTCCACCACCACCAAGTCCATCGAGGAGATCGCCACCGTGGTGCTGCAGGAAATCCACCCGGAACGGATGGACTACTGAGCCTTCACATGGCCCCGGGCCTGGCGTGCCGGGGTGAGCGGTAGAAGTGCAGGATGCGCTGGACGTAATCCCGGGTCTCGGTATAGGGCGGCACGCCGCCAAAACGCTCCACAGTGCCTTCCCCGGCGTTGTAGGCGGCCGAAGCCAATGCCACATCGCCGTTGAAACGCTCCAGCAACCACCTCAGGTAGGCCAGACCGCCGCGCACGTTCTGCTCCGGATCGAAGGCGTTGCGCACCCCGAAACGGGTGGCGGTGTCGGGAATGAGCTGCATCAGACCCATGGCGTTCTGGGGCGAGACGGCCCTGGGGTCGAAATTCGATTCGGCGCGTGCAATGGCCAACGCCAACCGGGCATCGACATCGAATTGGGGGGCCAGCCGCTGGATGAGCTGGGCGTGCCGGCGCTTTTCGCCGGGCAAGGCCAGCACGTAGCGCTCGACCACTTCGAGCGGAACAACCGAATCGGCCAGGCTGGACGGCTCGGCCGGCATGTCGAAAACGGGGGCGGCACCGGTCAGCAGACAATCGGGCAGGACATCGGCATGGCCCTGCTCCCCGAGCAGTTCACGGGCCTTCAGGTGCCCGCGCTGTGCGGCGATGGCCAGCACGGTCCGTCCCTGGGCCTTGCCCTCTTCGTCGCCCCGGTCCTGCAAAAACAGGCGCCCCAGGCGGTACTGGGCCTCCAGGCTGCCATGGCGGGCGGCCGCACAGTAGCGGGCGGCCGCCACCAGCCACTGACGCTGCGACTGGGCGCGGTAGCCCTCTTCGATCAGGCGGGAAATCACAGGCGGCTCATCGGACCACTCCGGGGCGTCGTCGGGTGCCGAGGCATGGGCCAATCCGGCCGTCCCCAGACAGAGCACCCAGCCCAGCAACCGCCCCAGAACCGCCACGGATTTCATCGCCGTCACGCCTTTTTCTTGCCCAGGTTGAAGCCGTGCGCATGCCGGCTCAAAGCGAAAGAGGCAAATATCTTGATCCACAAGGTGGAACCTGCGATCGCCACCCAGGTGTCGTAGTCCAGTTGCCCCAGCAGCACCGAGACAATCACCACCACCAGCACGACACCGCCCAGCAGGTTGATCGCCATCTCGTACGGGGCGTAGCGTGCCGCGTCGGGGGGCGGCACGCCCTTTTTCAGGGCCACCTCGGAAAAATCGTTGCGCACCAGGATGCGCCAGCCCCGCCTGAGCCAGAAGAAGGCCACGGGAAACATGGCGAGAAAAAAGATCCACCGTATCGGGTAGACGCTCAAACCCAGTTCCATACACACACTTCGCAGTAAGGCACGCGACCTCGGCAGAGGCCCTGTGCGCATTGTCCATCAATCCCGCCCCGGTGCCAAACCGGGCAGAAAAAAGAAAACCCTGCCGGGCCAGGCTCCGGCAGGGTGGAAACCCGACCGTCCCGCCTGGGCGGAACGGTCGATGGTCTCGTCCGTCAGTGACCGGTGGCTGCGCCCGCGCCCTTGGGCACGCGAACAGATTCCACCAGCGCCTGAATGTGCTGGGGCGCCGGGGCCGTCATCTTGTTGACGAGGAAAGCCACGGCAAAGTTGACGATCGCACCCACGGTACCGAAGGCTTCCGGCGTGATGGTGAAGAAGCCGTTGGCCCCACCCACCAGATCCAGGTACTCCGTGCCCTTGATGAAGAAGATGCCCTTGTGTGCGAACACGTAGAACAGCGTCACCACCAGGCCCGCCAGCATGCCGGCGGTGGCCCCCTTGTCGCTCATGGTCTTGCTGAAGATGCCCATCATGAGCGCCGGGAAGATGGTGGAAGCGGCAATACCGAAGGCCAGGGCCACCGTACCGGCCGCGAAGCCCGGCGGGTTCAGACCCAGGTAGCCCGCCACCACGATGGCCAGCGCCATGGAGATCTTGCCGGCCATGAGCTCGCCCCGCTCACTGATGCCAGGGTTGATGGCACCCTTGATCAGGTCGTGGGAAATGGCCGAGGAGATCGCCAGCAGCAGGCCGGCAGCGGTCGACAGGGCAGCAGCCAGACCGCCGGCGGCCACGAGGGCGATCACCCAGTTGGGCAGCAGCGCGATCTCGGGGTTGGCCAGCACGATGATGTCGGCGTTGACGGTCAGTTCGTTGCCCTTCCAGCCGGCGGCCTCGGCCTTGCCTTTGGCGGCGTCGCTCTTGGTCTTGTCGTTGTAGTACTGGATGCGGCCGTCGCCGTTCTTGTCTTCCCACTTCAGCAGACCGGTTTTTTCCCAGCGCTTCATCCACTCGGGGCGCTGATCGTAGACCAGGCTGGCTTCCGTGGCGTACAGGTCGCCGTTGGCCTTGACCACATCCGGGTTCACGGTGATGCGGCCATCGGCGTCCTTGGTCAGGCCCACGGCGGTGTTCACGGTGCCGTGCAGGTTCAGCTTGGCCATGGCACCCACGGCCGGGGCCGTGGTGTAGAGCAAAGCGATGAACACCAGCGCCCAGCCGGCGGACGAACGGGCATCGGCCACCTTGGGCACGGTGAAGAAGCGCACGATCACGTGCGGCAGGCCGGCGGTACCGATCATCAGCGACACGGTGTAGAAGAACATGTTCAGCGTGGAACCGGCTGTGGTGGTGGTGTACTCGCCAAAGCCGAGATCGGTCACCACCTGGTCGAGCTTGGCCAGCAGGGACACGTCGGTGCCCGCCAGGGAAGAGCCCAGGCCCAGCTGCGGCAGGAAGTTGCCCGTGAGGTTGAGCGAGATGAAGAAGGCCGGCACCAGATAGGCGGTGATCAGCACGATGTACTGCGCCACCTGGGTGTAGGTGATGCCCTTCATGCCACCGAACACGGCGTAGGCGAACACGATGGCCATGCCGATGTAGATGCCCTGCGAGCTGCTCACGCCCAGGAAGCGCGCAAAGGTCACGCCCACGCCGGTCATCTGGCCGATGATGTAGGTCAGCGAAGCCACCAGCAGGCACAGCACCGCCACGTTGCGGGCGGTCTTGGAGTAGAAGCGGTCACCGATGAACTCGGGCACCGTGAACTTGCCGAACTTGCGCAGGTAGGGCGCCAGCAGCATGGCCAGCAGCACGTAGCCGCCGGTCCAGCCCATCAGGAACACGGCGCCGCCGTAGCCCATGTTGGAGATCAGGCCGGCCATGGAGATGAAGGAGGCGGCCGACATCCAGTCGGCGGCCGTGGCCATGCCGTTGGTGACGGGGTGCACGCCGCCGCCAGCCACGTAAAACTCGGAGGTGCTGCCGGCCCGGGCCCACACGGCAATGCCGATGTAGATCGCGAACGTGAAGCCCACCACCAGGTAGGTCAGGGTTTGAAGTTCCATGAATGGTGCTCCTCTGGATCAGTCTTCTTGCATGCCGAATTGGCGGTCGATCTGGCCCATCTTCTTGGCGTACCAGAAGATCAGCGCGATGAACACGTAGATGGAACCCTGTTGCGCGAACCAGAAACCCAGGGGATAGCCCCCCAGCTCGATTCCGTTGAGGACACCGGCGAACAGGATACCGGCGCCGTAAGACACCAGGAACCAGATGACCAGAACCTTGGTCAGCAGGCCCAGTGTTGCCGACCAATAGGCCTTCGCATTGTTTTCACTAGTCATGAACGTCATCTCCTTGGAGTTGATGTTTTCTTATACGACGGAGGTATCCGCCACGTGAGCGCACCCCAAGCGGGCTTGCGGGCTGCCTGGCGCACTGTTGCCGCCGTGCCTTACACCAAACTGATGAAAACCGGCGCATCTGGGAAAACTAGGGAAAGTCCTAGTCGGTCATGGCCCACCCAAACGCCGTCGCCGCCAAAAAAGGCCACAATGCCCCATGCTTACTCACCTACCCGCCTGGGCTGTGGGCCTCGACTACCTGCTGGGCACGCTCATGTGGACCCTGATCGGCCGCGCCGCCATGCGGCTGTTCCTGCCTGAAGACAGCCCGTTCTTCTTCAACCGCGTCTTTATCGGGCTCACTGCTCCCCTGCTGCGCCTGTTCAGGCCCATCACCCCCGGCTTCTTGATTCCCGCCATGGTGCCGCTGTACGTGGCCTGGTTCTTCTTCCTGTTCCGCTTCTACGTGATGCCCTGGGTGCTGGGATATCCGGTGGTGGGCATGCTGTCGTTCCCGCTTGAAGGCGAGATCGCACGCGGCATTTACCGCCTGAGTCGGCTCGTTCTGCCTTGAGGGCGTCGGATGGGGGCCAGGTCATGACAAGGTCATGCAGGCAAGGTCACCCACTGGCCAGCCAAACCGTGAACGGCAATGCGGTGGTCGAACACCTCCTCCAGGGCACGGTGCGCCGGTACCGCATTCGCAGGCCCCTGATGCACGACACATCCCCCACGCATGATGACAAGTTCATCGGCCTGCAAGGCAAACGTCAGTTCGTGCAAGACGGTGACCACGGTCCGGCCCCTCTGGACCAGAGCGCGCACAAGATGCAACCAGTCGGCCTGGTGCGGAGGATCGAGGTTCGTCAGAGGTTCGTCCATCAGCAGCACGGGGGCTTCGACCGCCAGGGCACGCGCCAGCAACACACGCTGGCGCTCCCCCCCCGACAGGCTGCCCAGCGGACGGTTGCGCCAGCCCCAGGCCTGCGTGGTCCACAGGGCCTGCTCGACGGCCCGGTGATCGCCCTCGCCCGGAGCGGCCAGCCAGCCCTGATGCGGCAAACGGCCCAGCATGACCACGTCGTGCACGGTCAGGTCGTCAGAGGCAACCTCATTCTGGCCCAGCCAGGAAAGTTGACGCGCCCGAAGCCGGTGCGGCATGTCGCCCAGCGGCGCTTCGAAGAGGTGTACTTGACCTTCGTGTGGGAGCAGTCCCGCCAACACCTTGAGCAAGGTGGATTTGCCCGCCCCGTTGGGTCCGACCACGGCGGTCCAGCGGCCCTTGGGAAGCGCCAGGTCGATGTCCAGCAACACGGCAACACCGCCCAAGGCAGCGGTCACGCCGCAGGCCTGCAGGGCAACATGACCGCGTTCGGGTCCATGCGGTTCTGGCTTGTCCATCACCGCGCCACGCCCCGTCCCTGGTGTCGGTACATCAGCCAGAGCAGGTAGCTGCCTCCCAGCACCGCCGTGAGCACACCCACCGGCAGTTCCTGCGGCGCCAACACCGTGCGGGCCAGCACATCGGCAGCCAGGAGCAACGCACCACCGGCCAGCGCCGCCAGGGGTATCAACCGGTGGTGCGTGGTCTTGACCACGGAGCGAACCAGATGGGGCGCGGCCAGGCCGACGAATGCGATCAGCCCGGTATGCGCGACAGCCGCCCCCGTGGCCAGCGCCAGGACCGCAACCAGCGCCGCACGCATGGACACCACCGGCAGACCCAGGCTCAGGGCAGTGGATTCGCCCAGGCTCAGTCCATCCAGCACCTGGCTCAGGGCTACTGCCGCCATCATGCACATCAGCAGAACCACAGTCATGAGAGCGGTTGCGCTCCAGCCGACGAAACCGATGGAGCCCAGCATGAAGGCCTGCATGGCCTGCATGACGTCTGGCGTCATCGACATTACGAGCGACGTCAGCGCACCCAGCACCACCCCCACGATCACACCGGCGAGCAGAAGGCGCATGCCGTGCTGAACGCCCTGGGCCAGCGCCAGGGTGAGCAAAACGGACAGTACCGCTCCCGCGAAGGCCGCACCGGTCAGACCCAGCCGCAGCACCCAGTGTGCGGCAAATGGTCCGCCACCCACGAGCGCCAAGGCCAGCGCCACAGCCAACGATGCACCCGATGCGCTGCCCAGGAGGTAGGGATCGGCCAGCGGGTTGCGAAACAGTCCCTGTGCCACCGCCCCGGCAAGCCCCAGCAGGGCGCCGGCCAGCCAGGCGCCCAGCGAGCGCGGCAAGCGTATGTCCCACACGATCTGCCAGGCCACCGGATCGCGGCTCATGCGCCACAGGCTCTCGAGGCCGGCGCTGCCCACACTGGCACCCAGCACCAGCAAACCCAGGGCCACCAGCAGCAGGAACAGCCCCAGTCCGTCCGCCCGATGCGACATCGCCGGGGCTTTCATCATGGAAGCCCCCCGGTCGCAGCCCTTGGCGCAGCAGAAGGGGCTTGGGCAGACAGACAGGCCGCCATGAGACGCGCGGCCTCGGCCAAGCGCGGTCCGGGCCGCACCAGCACGTCGGATTCCGCTGGCGTGAACACGCACAGACGCTGCTCCCGCACCGCCCGCATGCCTGACCAGCCCGGTCGATCCGACAAGCCGGAAAAATGGCGGTCCCCGACCATGATCACGTCCGGGTTGGCCCGCACCACGAACTCCGGGTTGAGTTTGGGAAACGGTCCCATGGCAGCATCAATGATGTTGCGTGCGCCCAGCCGCTGCAGGGTCTCGCCGATGAAGGAACTTTCGCCGGCCCCGTAGGGGGCGCGATTCACCTCGAAGTACACCCGTGTGCCGCGCGCGTGGCTGGGCAAGGACTGCGCGGCTGCGGAGACCTCTGCATCGATGTGGCGCCAGACACGTGCGCTTTCGGCCTGAGGCACATCCAGTATCCGGCCCACCTGGCTCAGCACGCGCCGAACATCGGCATGGTTTTCGGTCTTGAAGGCTGCGACCTTCAATCCCAGTGCCTGCAGGCGCTCGATGACCCTTATCGAGGTGCCCGCCAACACCGCATCCGGGCGCAGCGCCACGATGGCCTCGATGCTCGGGTCCAACCCTCCACCCACCTGCGGCAATGCGGTCACCGCCCCGGGCCAGTTCGAGTGGTTGTCCACGCCGACCAACCGGTGGCACTGCCCGAGTGCGCAGACGGTTTCGGTCAGCGACGGCAGTAGCGTCACGATGCGCTGCGGTGGTGCTTTCCAGCGCAGGGGCTGCCCGCGGTCATCGGTCACGCTCAGGGTCGCGGATTGCGCCAACGCCGTGGCCCAGCCGCCTCCCAAAAGGAGTAGCAGGCAGAAATGAAGGGCACTTCTCGTCGACCTCCACTTCGGTCTGGACAGCGCAAGCGCCCACGAACGCTGGACTTCATCCATGGTGGAGCATCCACTCGCTGACGATGCGGTGCAACTGCTCCACCCCGTCTGTCAACGCGGCCGGACCGGGCTGCAGGATGTCGGCCGACTTGACCTCGAACAGTTGACCGTTCTTCACGGCGGGTACGTCCTGCCAGCCGACCCGCGCAGCAACCTTCTCGGGCCGGAACTTCTTGCCGCACCAGGAACCGATGACGATGTCTGGCGCACGGCGCACGATCTCGGTGCCGTCTGCCACGATGCGGTCCTTGCCAAGCGGTTGTACGGCCAGCTCGGGAAAGATGTCGTCGCCCCCGGCCATGCCGAGCAGTTCCGACACCCAATGGATGCCGCTGATGTGCGGATCGTCCCATTCCTCGAAGAACACGCGCGGGCGCCGCTTGCCCTGCGCCTGCAAGGCCCGCACGCCGCCCTGGATGTCGGCCAGGCGCTGGCGCCGCTGCGCGATCCAGTCGAGCGCTGCTTCGGCACAACCGACCATGGCCGCCACCTGATACAGCATGGAAAAAATCCCTTCTACGCTGCGCTGGTTGAACACCGTGACCTGGACGCCCGCACGGATCAAGGCCGCCGCAATGTCGGCCTGCAGGTCCGAGAAGCCAAACACGCCATCGGGCTCCAGCGCCAGAATCCTGTCGATCTTCGCACTCAGGAAAGCACTGACCCTGGGCTTTTCCTCGCGCGCGCGCCGCGGGCGCACCGTGTAGCCTGAGATGCCCACGATGCGCTCCTCCTGCCCTAGCAGGTAGAGCCACTCCGTCGTCTCCTCGGTGAGGCAGACGATGCGCCGGGGACCAAGTTCAGGCTTCAAGGCTTGGGCTGGTAGGTGAGCGTGGCGAACAGGCCGCGACCGGGGGTGTTGTACCCATGCACCAGCTGATAGCGGCGGTCGAACAGGTTGTCCACCTTGACGCGCAGCAGCCACTCGGGCGATAGCGGTTTCGAGGCGAACAGCGAGACCGTACTGTAGCCGGGCAGCATCACATCTGCCCAGGTGACTGAGTGTGAGTCGCTGCGGTCACCGCTGGCCAGCAAACGCAGACCCGCCTCCGCCGATCCCCAGCGCTGCGCATACTCGATCGATCCGTAGATTCGTGCCCGGCGCGCCAGGCGCTTGGCATCGCTGACGTTCCAGGGGTCCTGCGACACGACCGATACCTTCACGGTATGGCTGCCCCAGCGGTATGCTCCCGACAGCTCAATGCCTCGGTTGCTGACCTGACCGATGTTCACAGGGGTCCATGGCGACACACTCTGCCAGTAGATCGCGTCTCGGGTGCGGGTGTGGAACACGCCTAGCCGGGCCGAGGCCCCTTGACGCTCATACCCCAGCCCAACCTCTGCGCTGCGATGGGTCTCGGGCAGCAAATCGATGTTGTTGGACAGTTCCCCCATGCTCGGCGCCCGGAAACCCGTCGACAGGGTCCCGGTCAGGCGCCAGGCGTCGGCCAACTGGTAACCGGCTCCCATCAGCCAGGAGGTTTGGCTCCACTCGCCCGCGTTCGATGTTCCCACTTTCGAAACACGTACCGTGTCGTGACGCAGGTTGCCCTGCAGCGACCAGGGGCCCGCCGAACGGGTCCAGCCCACGAAATACCCGCTCAGGCGACGATCGGCCACGTAGCCTGACGAAGTGGCATTCGAACTGAAGGATTCCGAACTGCCTTCCAGGCCAACGTTGACGATGTCGTCCCCGACAGCGAGGGTGTTGAACCAGCGCAAAGAGGTGGCGTGCCCCTTGAGCAGCGAAGCGTTGCTGCCCGTGAGATAAGGCGCCCCGTTCAGATAATCGCGGGTTTCGACGGCATTGCGCGAGACATCCAGCCGCGTCTGCCAGTCCTGGGCCGGCTGGCCCTTCAGGTAGGCGTTGACGGACTGCACACGACGCCGAAGTTCATGGCTGTCGCTCGGCGAAGCACTGCCGCTGTCGTAATCGGCCTCCAGGGATTCCGCGCGGGCCAGGGCGCCGATGGTCCAACCGCCGTCCAGCGCGTACTCCAGCTTGCCCAGGAAATTCGACATGATTGCTCCATCCCGGTCGGGATTGGCATTCGCGTTCATGCCAGCATCCATGGCAGACAGTCCATCGGTCTGCTCATGGCCGACATCGAACCGATAGGAAAGGTCGGCCTGCCGACCGGCATAGCCTGCTGCGCCCCCCCAACTGTCGCGGCTTCCGGCCTTGACAGAGGCGTAGCCGCCTGCGGGGCCCTCCAGCCCCCGGGTGAATATCTGGATCACCCCGCCGATCGCGGCCTCGCCATACAGGGCCGACGCGTTCCCGCGCAGGAGCTCGATGCGCTCGATGCTCTGCAACGGAATGTCTATGCCCGTCAGGGATCCCCAGCCATCGACCTGGGCACGCACCCCGTCGATCATCACGACGAGGTTGGTGCTGTTGGCACCACGAAGGAAAAACGAAGTCACGGTCCCCGGCCCGCCATTGCGGCCGAATTCGAACCCCGCCTCCCCCACCAGCAGTTCGGCGAGCGACTGGGCCTGGGAACGTTCGATATCGGCACGGGTGATCAGGGTCAGGGCCGGCAGCACGTCGGCCAGCGGCTGTTCGACCCGGCTGGCCGTGACAACGGTCACGGAAAGGTCGGCGTCTGCCAGCGAGGGCTGGGCCAATGTGGCGGCCACGGTCAGCACCAGACAGGGTGCAAGCGGTTTGCGGTATGGCATGAAAAGGAAGTAACAACAGTGCCCTCACCGCCTTCCCCGACGGTGCATGGGCGATACGGCCCCGCGCCGGGCGCGAGACCACCGTGTTGGCCGGTATCCGGGCTGGTGGAGGCAACCTTCATCGCCTTCCCAGGCACCCGAGGAGGGCGCCCAGTGGCGGGGTGATGAAAGCGGGGCCTGGCCGGCTGGCCGGGGCCCGTCCACTTACCGTTGCGGGGGCAGCGCTGGTTAGAAATCGCCCGTGCAGGCAACCTTCCCCCAGCTTCCCGTTGAACTGCGGCGCGTGAACCACACCGCGAGCACCAACGTCGGACATTGTAGACCCACGCCCGACCGGGCCGCCCTACAATGAGAGGCAAATGTCAGCCCAGACCACCATCGACCAGATCGCGGAGCGCGTCGACCGCCTGCTGTTGCGCCACGACGAGCTCAAGCGCACGAACGAGCTTCTGGCCAAGCAGGTCCAGGCACTGACGCAGGAACGCGACCACCTCAAGCAGCAACTCCAGACCGCCCGCCAGCGTCTGGACACCCTCATCATGCAGATCCCCGCCGACACCGGCTCCATCGAATCATGAGCAAACCCGGCATCAAGCAGATCGAGGTCCAGATCATGGGGCAGAGCTATCTGCTGGCCTGCCCGGTCGATGGCGAATCGGCGCTGCTCGAAGCGGTCGAGAAGGTCGACAGCGCCATGTGCCGCATCCGCGATGCCGGTAAGGTCAAGGCCCGCGACCGGATCGCGGTGCTGGCCTCGCTCAACATCGCGTTCGAGCTCACGCAGAAGGATGCGATGGCGTTTCGCGCTTCCTCGTTCGGCCAGCCCGATCCGGAAACGGCGCCCGAACCCACGCCCACACCCGGTGCGGCGCCAGAGCCGCAGCAACTGCGCTCGCTGGTGGCCCGGCTGGACGCGGCCCTGGCCGAAGACGGGCAGCTGCTCTGAACCGGTTGTCCGTACAATAGGGCCGTCTGCCGCAGCGGCCGGGCTTTATATTTCCTTGAACCAATGCTCATTGAGCCCGGGCTTGGTACATTGCGCAGTGGGTGTGATCGTCTCGCGTCAGACGAACCCGAAGCTGCGTTGCCCTCGCCCACCTGAACCCCTCCGTTCAGGATGACGGTCCGGTGTTGCGGCAGACACCTTATTCCCCCCTGCCCACCTGTCACCTCCAGCGCGCGCGCCCGAAACCGCACGCCGCTGGCTGTGGCCCAACGCCTTCAAGTTGCCACCATGCTCGACCCCCTGCTGATCCTGGAACTGGCTGTTCTGGGCCTGTTCACCGGTTTTCTTGCCGGCCTGCTTGGCATCGGCGGGGGCATGATCATGGTGCCCTTCATCACCATCATCATGAGCATGCGCGGCGTCTCGCCCGACCTGGCCGTCAAGATGGCGATCGCAACTTCCATGGCCACCATCATCTTTACATCGATCTCCAGCGTGCGGGCCCACCACAAGCGGGGCGCGGTGCGCTGGGACATCGTCAAGCGGCTGGCCCCAGGCATCGTTCTGGGCGCGGCCCTGGCCAGCATGGGCGTGTTCTCCATGCTCAAGGGGGCGTGGCTGGCCCTGTTCTTCGCGGCCTTCGTGGCGTTCTCGGGCACCCAGATGCTGCTCGACAAGAAGCCTTCGCCCAGCCGCACCATGCCGGGTACCGGCGGGCAGCTCGCGGCCGGTGGCGTGATCGGCTTTCTGTCGGGGCTGGTCGGTGCGGGCGGTGGCTTCGTGAGCGTGCCCTTCATGACCTGGTGCAACGTCGCCATGCACCATGCGGTCGCCACCAGCGCGGCACTGGGCTTCCCGATTGCCGTGGCCAACGTGCTGGGCTACATGGTGGCGGGTCAGTCGGTGCAGGGCCTGCCTGAAGGTTCGCTGGGCTACGTCTTTCTGCCGGCCCTGGCGGTCATCGCTGCAGCCAGCGTGCTCATGGCACCCATCGGCGTCAAGGCCGCGCACGCCATGCCCGTCAAGCAGCTCAAGCGGGTGTTCGCGTTCATCCTGTACGCACTCTCGGCCTACATGCTCTACCGCGGTCTGAGCGCCTGAGCCTGCGCGGCGCCCTGCCCTTGATCAGCCCAGAGGGGTGTCCGTGACCACGGTACCTTCCTCGTCGGCGTAGAGCCAGTCTCCCGGCCGCACCCAGACGCCCTGGATGCGCACCACCCCATCGCGCTGGCCCTGGCCGCGCTTTTCGGTCGGCATAGGCATGGCCGCCAGCGCTCGGATGCCGGTGTCGCAGGCCGCCAGTTCCTGCACGTCGCGCACGCACCCGTCCACCACCACCCCGGCCCAGCCGTTGCGCGCCGCCGCCGCCGCGAGGTTCCCGCCCACGAGCGCGCAACGCAGGGAGGCACCGCCATCGACCACCAGCACGCGGCCTGCGCCCGGTTCGTCCAGGGCGGCCTTGACCAGCGAGTTATCCTCGAAACACTTCACGGTGCTCACCTCGCCACTGAAGCGGTGCCGTCCTCCGAAGTCCCTGAACACCGGGGGCAGCACCCGGAAACGGCCCGAACCATCGGCCTTGTGATCGTCACAGGCATCGCAGGTGGAGAAGGTCTGTGGAGCCATGACAGCCATGTCCTCTGTGGGGTCTTGAACCCGGAAATCATACGCTTGTGGGCCCTGTGGCCCCGGCCATGTTGTTTTCCCGGTCAAAAACCGGCCGAGGGCGGGCGATTTTTTGATGGAATCGGCACAAACCGCCTTGGAAAGGCCCCACTTTCGGATTAGCATCGTCATGCCTTGGCGAAGCACCTTCGCTGAGCGTGAGAACTCAACTTCCGAAAAGGATCCCAGACATGGCAACTGCTAAGAAAGCCCCGGCCGCCAAGGCCGCCGCTCCGGCCAAAAAGCGCACCCCCAACGCCGCCTTCATGAAGGCCATGACCCCCAGCGCCACCCTGGCCGCCATCGTGGGCAGCAGTCCCCTGCCGCGCACCGAAGTCACCAAGAAGGTGTGGGAATACATCAAGAAGAACAAGCTCCAGGACGCGACCAACAAGCGCATGATCAATGCGGACGCCAAACTCAACGGCATCTTCCAGAAGCCCCAGGTCTCGATGTTCGAGATGACCAAGCTGATCAACCAGCACCTGTCCTGATTCCGCCTTGCGCGGATGCCTGGGCCTGACTCGGCCCAGGCCCGGAAGCCGGCACACGAGGCCGGCTTTTTTGTGCCCACGCGCTGCGCGCGCCTCAGGCCTGGCGTTGCAGGGCCGCCTGCCGGATCTGGTCGAGCGTGCCCCGGGTGGTGATCACTTGCGGATCGATCGGCATCTCGATCAGCGTGCCTGTGGGTGCGACCAGCGCACGCCGCAGGGCCGGCTCCCAGTCGGCGGTGCACGTCACGCGCTCGGCTGCGTAGCCATAGGCCTGGGCCAGCGCACAGAAATCGGGGTTGGTCAGCGCCGAACCGGACTCGTGGGCCGGATACTCGCGCTCCTGGTGCATGCGGATCGTGCCGTACATGCCGTTGTTGAGCAGCAGGACGATGCTTCGCGCCCCGTGCTGGACCGCAGTGGCAAGCTCCTGACCGTTCATGAGGAAATCACCGTCACCGGCAATGGTGAACACCGTGCGTCCGGTGACCAGGGAAGCGGCCACCCCCGCCGGCACGCCATAGCCCATGGCGCCGTTGGTGGGCGCGAGTTGCGTCTTGAGCCCGCGCGCCAGCCCGTGGTAGCGGTGGAAGCGGTGCAGCCAGCTCGCGAAATTGCCGGCCCCGTTGGTGAGCACGGCATCTTCGGGCAGGAGCCGGCCCAGCGTGTGCATCACCGCCGGCAGGTCGATGTCACCCGGCAGCACCACCCCACCGTTGGTCACGTCGATGTTGGCCAGGTAATCGGCGTGGCAGGCCTGGGTCCAGCCCGTCCAGGGCAGATTGGGCGGCGCGTTGAGCACCTCCAGGCTGCGCGCGGCGGCGTTCATCGTGGCGCAGATGGCCAGGGCGGGCTGGTAGACGCGATTCAGTTCCTCGGCGCTGGCGTGGATGTGCACCAGCTTCTGTTTCGGCTGTGGCACCTCGATGAGCGTGTAGCTGCCGGTGGTGGCTTCGCCCAGGCGCGCACCGATCACGAGCAGCAGGTCGCTGTCGCGGACGCGCTGGGCCAACGCGGGGTTGATCCCCAGACCGACGTCGCCCGCATAGAGCGGGTGGTGGTTGTCGAAGGTGTCCTGAAAGCGGAAAGTGTTGGCCACCGGCAATTGCCAGTTTTCTGCAAAGCGCTGCAGGGCCTGGGCCGCCTGTGGCGTCCACCCCCCACCGCCGGCCAGCACCAGCGGACGCTCGGCCTGCAGCAGCAGTTCGCGCAAGCCGCGCAGGGCACCGGGGTCGCTCCAGGCCTCCACCGCCTCGACGCGCGGCAGCGGCGCCACGTCCACCGGCTGCGTCAGCATGTCTTCCGGCAGCACCAGCACCACCGGGCCGGGGCGCCCGTTCAGGGCGGTGGCGAAGGCCCGCGCCACGTATTCGGGAATGCGGCGCGCGTCGTCGATGCGCTCGACCCGCTTGGCCAGCGGACCGAAGAAGCGGAAGAAGTCGACTTCCTGGAAGGCCTCGCGGTCGCGGCAGTCGCTGGCCACGTCGCCCACGAACAGCACCATGGGGGTGGAGTCCTGGAACGCGGTGTGCACGCCGATGGCCGCGTTGGTGGCGCCGGGGCCGCGTGTGACGAAGCACACGCCCGGGCGGCCCGTGAGCTTGCCGTGGGCCTCGGCCATGAAGGCCGCGCCGCCCTCCTGCCGGTTGATGACGAAGCGGATGCGGTCGGCGTGCGCATGGAAGCCGTCAAGCACGGCCAGGTAACTTTCGCCCGGCACCCCGAAGGCGTGGCTCACGCCCTGCTCGACCAGGCATTCGACCAGCAGATGGCCGGCGATGCGTGTTTTCATGTGCAGACAATCCCCATGAGAGACAGGTTCAGGCCAGGCGGGTGCGTCGCCCGACCCCGGCGGCGGCGAAGATGGAAACGAACAGCACCACTGCCGCCCCGGCCAGGGTGGCGGCATACCAGCTGCGGTCCATGAAGACACCGAAAAACACCGGGGATACGGCAAACCCGACGTCCAGCCCGGAATAGACCGTGCCGTAGACCCGGCCCGTGGCGCCCCTGGGCGTGGCGCGCTTGATCATCATGTCGCGGCTCGGCCCCGCGATGCCGACGGCCAGACCGGTCAGGGACAGCACCACCATCGTGCCGGGCCCGCCAAGCCAACCGGTGGCACACAGCAGCAGGAGCAGAGCGCCAGCGCCCATGGCCATGCCCACCACGCGGTCGCTGTGGGTGCTGTGCCGTGCCGCCACGAAGCCCCCCACCGCCATGCCCAAGGCGCCGCACAGCATGTAGGCGGTCAGGGTGAGCGTGGCCGCCTCAAAGCTCACGCCATGCATGGCCTTGAGGATCGAAGCCGAATAGGTCTGTATGACCGCCAAGGTCATGGTCGAGAGCAGGAAGAACGCGAAGCACCACCACACCACGGGCAGCCGCAGAAAGGCCAGGTCCGAGCCCCGGTCGGTGTCGGCGCGGCGCACCACGGCATCGGTGCGCAGCCGCTCGCGCTGCCAGAACAGCACCGCCAGCACCAGCACATACAGCAGGGCCGCCCCCTGATAGGCCACCCGCCAGTTGAACAGTGCGGTCAGCGTGGCCAGGAAGACGGGGGCCAGCGCCCAGCCAAGGTTGCCGCTCAGGCCGTGCATGCTGAAGGCGTGGCCGAGGCGCGCCGAGGACACGCGCTGGTTCAGGATGGAGAAATCCACCGGGTGAAACGGGGCATTGCCCAGACCCGCCAGCAGTGCCGCGATCAGCAGGGTGCTGTAGCCGGTGGCGGCAGAGGCGGTGAGTGCCGAGAGCATGAACAGCACCAGCGAGCCAAACAGCACCGGGCGGGCACCGATGCGGTCGACCAGAAAGCCCGAAGAAGCCTGACCCAGGCCCGAGACGACGAAAAACACCGTCATGAGCAGGCCGACATCGGAAAACGACAGGCCGAATTCCGACATGAAGACGGGAAACAGCGGAGGCAGCAGCAGATGGGTGAAATGCGAGGTCGCGTGGGCCAGCCCCACCAGCCCGATCACGGCGGCGTCCTGCCTGAAGGGAACCGGGGCAGCGGGGGGCTCAGGGCCCAGGGTGGCGATAGACATGGCACGATGTTAAGCCAAGCAACGCTTACATGCTGTCACGTCCCGCACAGCTTCGGGACGGGCACAATAGCACCCTATGAACATCGTGATTCTGGACGACTATCAGGATGCCGTGCGCAAGCTGCCGTGCGCCACCAGGCTCGAGCCCTACCCGGCGAAGGTCTTTACCAACACGGTCAAGGGGGTCGGGCAGCTGACGATCCGCCTGCGCGATGCCGATGTGCTGGTGCTCAACCGCGAACGCACCATCATCACCCGGCAACTGGTGGAGAAACTGCCTCGGCTCAAGCTGATTTCCCAGACCGGCCGCGTGGGGCGGCACATTGATGTGGCCGCGTGCACCGAACGCGGCATCGCCGTGGCCGAAGGTGTCGGCTCGCCGGTGGCCCCCGCCGAACTGACCTGGGCCCTGATCATGGCCGCCATGCGGCGCATTCCGCAGTATGTGGCCAACCTCAAGCATGGGGCCTGGCAGCAATCCGGCCTCAAGTCCGGCGCCATGCCGCCCAATTTCGGCATAGGCATGGCGCTGCATGGCAAGACGCTGGGCATCTGGAGCTACGGCAAGATCGGGCGCATCGTGGCCGGCTATGGCAAGGCCTTCGGCATGCGGGTGCTGGTGTGGGGCAGCGAAGCCGCCAGGCAGCAGGCCGCTGCCGACGGCCACGACGTGGCCACCGGCAAGGAGGCCTTCTTCGAAGCCTGCGATGTGCTCAGCTTGCACCTGCGTCTTTCAGAAACCACGGCGGGCTGCATTTCCCTCGAAGACCTGCTGCGCATGAAACCGACGGCCCTGCTGGTCAACACCTCCCGCGCCGAACTGATCCAGCCCGACGCGCTGGTCAGTGCCCTCAACCGCGGCCGCCCGGGCATGGCGGCGGTGGACGTGTTCGAGTCCGAGCCCATACTCCAGGGCCATGCCCTGCTGCGGCTCGAAAACTGCATCTGCACGCCCCACATCGGTTACGTCGAGCAGGACAGCTACGAGATGTACTTCTCGGCCGCGTTCGACAACGTGGTGAACTTCATCCGGGGCACTCCCACCAACATCGTCAACCCGGGCGCCCTGCAGGTGCGCCGCTGACGCCTGCAACCCGTCAACAGCGGATTCACGACGACGGGGTCGGTTTGTCGCCGTCGGTGCCGGCCTGCGGTTTCCCGAAGTCGTGGAACTCGAAATCCAGCGGGGGCAGATCGATGGCAGGAGGAGGCACGTCTGCCGGCCCGACCTCGGCTTGAGCTGAAGCGGCTCCGGCGGGGCGTGCCACCACGGGGGCCGCCTCCCAGTCGGCCAGTGGGAGGTCTTCCAGCGTCTGCCGCTGGGGTTCGGGCACTGGCGCAACCAGCGGCGCGGCCATGCCAGCCCCCTGCACGGCCACAACCTCCTCGGCCCGTCCCTGCTCCAGCCGCTGCAACACCCCCCGAAGGAGCAGCAGGTCGAAGAAGCTCTCGAGCGTACGTACACGCAGCATTGCGCTGTCCGGTGCCGAGCACAGGGCCTCGTCCAGCAGTTCCAGGGCGCCGCCCTGGGGCCACCGCTGGCCCAGGCGCTGGACAAAATCGGGGTCCAGTTCCAGTCCGGCCGCATCGCTGGCGTAGGCCCCATGACGGGGTGCCGGTTGCCGGTAGTGCTTTTCGTAAAGCGACTCGACCCGCCGAAGATCGGCCCCGCCGCTGCGCATGGCCAGTCGAAGCCAAAGCAGGTAAGGCAACTCGCTGCCCAGGGGATGCAGGCGGATGAAGGCCTCCAGCACCTCGGCCGCGTCGCTGTGGTGCCCCAGCGATTCGAACAGTCGAACCTGTTGCGCCAGATCCACCAGATCCTGCACGTTCAGTGCAGCCGGCACCTCAGGGGGTGCGGTGTCCTGGTGTTCGTGCAGCTCCACCCCTTCCATCCAGCGCGACGGCGTGTCCAGATCGTGGTGCGGCATGTGCGCAGCGGATGCGGCCGCAGGCTCCTGCGGCAGGCGCGCGGTGGACGCGTCGGCGGGTGCATCGGCCGGCAACACCCACCAAGGGGCTGCAGACTGGGCGTCGACGGGCTGTGCAAGGCCGCGCCGACTGCGCCGACGCAACACCACGGCCAGCGCCACCAGCAACAGAAGCAGCACCGCCAACAACCCGTAGAGCATCACGCCTCCCAAACGGCTGTTGCCACCGGCCTGCGCCAATTGGGCGTTGACCGTCTCCAGGGTCAGGCGCATGCGCTCCTGCTCGGCACGCAGGGTGGCGAGTTCGGCTTCCAGTTCCTGTATGCGCTGCCCGGCAGCGGCGTCCTGGCCGGCCACGGCAGACAGCCCACCGTCTCCCTCGCTTTCGTTCCCCAAGGTCTGCTCAACGGGGCCCTCCGGGGCGGCGGCCACCGGCCCGGAAGGCGCCACCGCCTCGGCCAGGTCCAGGGGTTCCAGCTTGAGCCTGGGACCGGCACGCTCGGCCACCGTCGGCGATGGGGTCACCGGCGGAACGGGTGCCGAGGGGGCTGAGGGCGCCTCCTCGGGTGCCACACGGACCTCGGCGGGCCTGACCTTGGTCCGGAAACCGCCCACCCCGGGAGGCCTCGGGGCCGGGGGCGGCACCTCAACGGCCACTTCGGCGGGCGCGGGCGCGGGCGAAGGGGCAGGCGCGGCACGCGACGCTGCGGCAGGCGCCGGCGCCAGCGCTGGTGCGGGCGCAGCGGGGGCGACCGGTCGTGCGGGGGGAGCAGATGCGGCCGGCCCGGGAACAACCACAGGCAAGGGCACCGGCATCTGCGGCACGGGCAAGGGCTCCATGTCGGCCAGCAGCGCGTAGCTGCGCGTGAACCGGGTGCCGCACCCGGCCCTGACCAGCAAGGTCACGATCGGCTCGTTGACCGGCGCACTGGCACGGACGCGCAACGCCCCATCCGGACCGCTGCGATGCAGGGTCACGGCCACATCGGCCGCAGACACCCGGGTATCGCCGTAGGTCAGCTCGGCCTCCAGGCACCCTCCTTCGGCGGCCTCGGCCGCGTCGATGCTGCTTTGCACCAGAACGTCGAAAGGTCGACCGATAATGACGTTGCCTTGCACCCCACCGAGGGACAAGGCGAAACTGTGTGTGCTGGCCAGGATCAACCCGAACACAACCAAGGGCTTGCGCATGATGCTTGTCCTGAAATCGACCATGACGGTCTTTTTGACTCTGTACATTTTGTCATAACAACCTTTTCCATCATCCCGTTCCACCAAGAGAAACAACACATGGCTGTTATTTTTTCCACCGTCGGCATTGTGGGCACAGGGGCCATGGGCCGTGGCATCGCCCAGATCGCCGCCCAGGCCGGCAGCACGGTATGGCTGTACGACACCCGCCCCGAGGCCGTCGAGGCCGCCCGCACCGCGCTGGCCGACCAATGGGACAGGCTCGCCGCCAAGGGCAAACTGGAGCCCGCGCAGGCGCAGGCCTGCAAGGAGCGTCTGCGCATGGCCTCGGCGCTGCAAGACCTGGCCGGCTGCGCTCTGGTGGTCGAGGCCATCGTCGAACGGCTCGACGCCAAGCGCGCGCTGTTTGCCGAGCTCGAAGGCATCGTGAGCGAAGACGGCGTGCTGGCCACGAACACCTCGTCGCTGTCGGTCACCGCCATCGCCAACGGCCTCAGGCGCCCGCAGCAGCTGGCCGGCTTCCACTTCTTCAACCCGGTGCCGCTGATGCGCGTGGTCGAGGTCATCGCGGGCCTCAAGACCGATCCCGGGGTCTGCCAGCAACTGAGCGCCTACGCCCGCGAGATGGGCCACACCCCGGTACAGGCGCAGGACACGCCGGGTTTCATCGTCAACCACGCGGGGCGGGGCTACGGCACCGAGGCGCTGCGCATCGTGGGCGAGAACGTGGCCGACTTCGCCACCATCGACCGCATCCTGCGCGACCAGATGGGCTTCAAGCTCGGCCCCTTCGAGCTGATGGACCTGACCGCGCTCGACGTCTCACACCCGGTGATGGAATCCATCTACCACCAGTACTACGAGGAGCCGCGCTACCGGCCCAGCGTCATTACCGCACAGCGGCTGGCCGGCGGCGTGGTCGGTCGCAAGGTGGGCGAAGGCTTCTACCGCTACACCGACGGCAAGGCCGAGATCGCGCTCGAGCCCGCCGTGCCGCAGGTGGGCGAACTGCCACCGGTCTGGGTGCCGGCCCGCGCCGCGCGCCGCGCCGAGATCTACCAGTTGCTCAAGGACCTCGGGGCCAGCATAGAGACCGCGCAACAACCATCGGAACGCGCCCTGATCCTGGTGGCACCGCTGGGCCACGACGTGACCACCGTGGCCGCCGTGGAACGGCTCGACGCCACGCGCACCGTGGGCATCGACATGATGCTGCCCGACGCCGCCACCAAACGCCGCGTGCTGGCCACCACGCCCGCGACCCGATCCGACATGCACGACGCCGCGCACGCCCTGTTCGCGCGCGATGGCAAGGCCGTCAGCGTGGTCCGTGACAGCGGCGGCTTCGTCACGCAGCGCGTGGTGGCCACCATCGTCAACATCGCCGCCGACATGTGCCAGCAGGGCATCTGCTCCCCGGCCGACCTCGAAACCGCCGTCACGCTGGGCCTGGGCTACCCGATGGGGCCGCTGGCCATGGGCGACCGCGTCGGACCGACCAACGTGCTGGAGATCCTGTTCAACCTCCAGACCGTCTACGGCGACACCCGCTACCGCCCCTCGCCCTGGCTGCGCCGGCGCGGCGCCCTGGGCCTGAGCCTGATGCACGAGGAACACTGACATGGGCGCTTCGCTCAAGAGCCACAGCGTCGGCGCCACCATGGTGCTGACCCTCAGCAACCCCGAGCACCGCAACGCCCTCGGACCCGAGATCTACGCCGCCGGCGTGGAGGCCTTCAACGCGGCCGACCGCAACCCGGAGGTACGGTCTGTGGTCATCACCGGCGAAGGCGCGCACTTCTGCGCCGGTGGCAATTTGCAGCGCCTGCTGGCCAACCGCCAGCAACCGCCCCAGGTGCAGGCCGAAAGCATCGAAGGCCTGCACAGCTGGATCGAGGCCGTGCGCACCTTCTCCAAACCGGTCGTGGCGGCCGTCGAAGGCGCCTGCGCGGGCGCGGGCTTCTCGCTGGCACTGGCCTGCGACTTCCTGGTGGCCGCGCGCAACAGCGTGTTCGTGATGGCCTACGCCAACGTGGGCCTGTCGCCCGACGGTGGTGGCAGCTGGAGCCTGCTGCACGCCCTGCCCCGGGCCACCGCGCTGCAGCTGCTGATGCTGGGCGAGCGCATCGGTGCCGAGCGGCTGCAGCAGCTCGGCCTGATCAACCAGGTGACCGACCCGGGCAGTGCGCTCGACCAGGCCCTGGCCCTGGCCGACACCCTGAACCAGCGCGCGCCCAACGTGCTGGCCAGCATCAAGGAACTCGCCAACGAGGCCGCGGCCAGCTCGCTCAGCGAACAGCTCGCGCGCGAACGCGACCACTTCGTGCGCAACCTCCACCACGCCAACGGTGGTGAAGGCATCCAGGCCTTCCTCGACAAGCGCCCCGCCCGATACCGCTGATCAACCATACCCCCCACGGGTCACCCTGGCGACAGGAAACCTTCCCCCCAGTCACTCAAAAGACAGACGATGGACGAACCGATTCTGACAATGGAAGAACGCGAGGCGATCAACAACGGTCGCTGGTTCAACAGCCTTTCACCCTCCCTCAGGCACGACATACTTCGATGCGCCCACGTCAAACGTTACAAGGACGGCGACCTGATCGTTGCCCGTGGCGACCCACCGACCGAATGGACGGCCGTGGCCAGGGGCGCGGTGCGCGTGAGTTCTACGTCCCTCACGGGCAAGCAGATCACGCTGACCTACGTGGAGCCCGGCGTGTGGTTCGGGGATGTGGCCATGTTCGACGGCGACCAGCGCACGCACGATGCCTACGCGCATGGCGCCACAACCCTGCTGTGCGTGGCCCGCAACGATTTCAAGAAGATCCTGGCCCAGCATGTGGAGCTGTACGAGGCGCTGATGCGCCTGCAGGCACGCCGCATCCGGACGCTGTTCGGGCTGGTCGAGGACCTCAACACCCTGCCCCTGCGGGCCCGTCTGGCCAAGCAGCTGCTGCACCTCGTGCGCAGCTACGGCGTGCCGTGTCTGGCCAACGGCAACGAAACCCGCATCAGCCTGCAACTTGCGCAAGAGGAACTGGCCCAGCTGCTCGGTGCCTCGCGCCAGCGCGTCAACCAGGAGCTCAAGTCCATGGAACGCGACAACGCAATCCGGATCGAGCCGGCCGGGCTGATCGTGCGCGACCGTGGCCTGCTCATGCGCATCGCCGAAGCCGAAGACTGACCGCCACCGCCCGCCCACGCCCATGACCGATCCCCACACCCCCTCCTCCCACCCGATCGATGTCAAGGCGCTGGAGCACTGGCTCGCCGGGCACCTGCCCGGGTTCGAAGGGCCGTTGCAGATCGAGAAATTCCCAGGCGGCCAGTCCAACCCGACCTACCGCCTGGTCACGCCGGCGCGGCAGTACGTGATGCGCTCCAAGCCCGGCCCCGTGGCCCGGCTGCTCCCCTCGGCGCATGCCATCGAGCGCGAATTCAAGGTCATGCGCGGCCTCTACGGCACTGCGGTGCCCGTGGCGCAGATGCACGTGCTGTGCGAGGACGAATCCGTGATTGGCCGCGCCTTCTACGTGATGGAGCACGTGGACGGCCGCGTGCTGTGGGACCAGTCCCTGCCGGGTATGTCGGCGGACGAGCGCCGTGCCATCTACCTCGAGATGAACCGGGTGATGGCCGCCCTGCACCGCGTCGACTTCGCCTCCGTCGGGCTGGCCGACTACGGCAAGCCCGGCAACTACTTCGAACGCCAGATCGGCCGCTGGAGCAAGCAGTACGTCGCCTCGGTCACCCAGCCCATCCCCGAGATGGACCGGCTGATCGAATGGCTGCCGCAGCACATCCCCGCCATGGCGCGCGACGAGAAGCTGGTCTCTATCGTGCACGGGGACTACCGGCTCGACAACCTCATGTTCGATGCCGAGTCGCCGCGCGTGCTGGCCGTGCTCGACTGGGAGCTCTCGACCCTGGGCCACCCGCTGGCCGATTTCAGCTACCACTGCATGTCCTGGCACATCCCGCCCGGGACGTTCCGGGGCATTGCCGGCCTCGACCTGCCCGCGCTCGGCATCCCCGACGAGCGCGAGTACATCGCGCTGTACTGCGAGCGCACCGGCTTCGTCACCCCCGAAGCGCTTCAGACCGACTGGAACTTCTACCTGGCCTACAACATGTTCCGCCTGGCCGCGATCCTGCAGGGCATAGCCAAGCGGGTCGAGGACGGCACGGCTTCGAGCGCCCAGGCCCGGCAATCGGGCGCCGGCGCGCGCCCCATGGCCGAACTGGCCTGGCTGTACGCCCAACGCAGCGCTTGAGCGCCATTCCAGCCCCCACCGAACCACCAACGAGAGGAGCCCTCCATGAACTTCGACTACACGCCCAAAGTGAAAGATCTGCAGGCCCGCCTGCTGGCCTTCATGGATGAACACATCTACCCCAACGAGGCGCGCTTCTTCGAGGAAATCGCCGCCAACCGCGCCAAGGGCAACGCCTGGGTGCCGACCGACCTGATCGAGGAGCTCAAGCCCAAGGCGCGCTCGGCTGGCCTGTGGAACCTGTTCCTGCCGCATTCGGCCCGCGCGCCCGAAGGCCTGTCCAACCTCGAATATGCCCCCATGTGCGAGATCATGGGCCGCGTGCCCTTCGCCGCCGAAGTCTTCAACTGCTCGGCCCCCGACACCGGCAACATGGAGACGCTGGAGCGCTACGCGTCCGAAGCCCTCAAGGACCGCTGGCTCGAACCCCTGCTGCGCGGCGAGATCCGCTCGGCCTTCCTGATGACGGAACCCGAGGTGGCTTCGTCGGACGCCACCAACATCCAGTGCCGCATTGAGCGCGATGGCGACGAGTACGTCATCAACGGGCGCAAGTGGTGGTCCTCCGGCGCCGGCGACCCGCGCTGCGCGGTCTACATCGTGATGGGCAAGACCGACCCCGACGCCCCCCGGCACTCCCAGCAGTCCATGATCGTGGTCCCGGCCAACACGCCCGGCGTTCAGGTGCAGCGCCCGCTGTCGGTGTTCGGCTACGACGACGCGCCGCACGGCCACATGGAGGTGGTGCTCGAGAACGTGCGCGTGCCGGCCGCCAACATCCTGCTCGGCGAGGGCCGCGGCTTTGAGATCGCCCAGGGCCGCCTGGGCCCGGGCCGCATCCACCACTGCATGCGCTCCATCGGCGCGGCCGAACGCGCGCTCGAACTCATGTGCAAGCGCCTGAGCAGCCGCGTGGCCTTCGGCAAGCCGGTGTCCACCCAGTCGGTCTGGCACGAGCGCATTGCCGAAGCCCGCTGCATGATCGAGCAGGCCCGCCTGCTCACGCTCAAGGCCGCCTACATGATGGACACGGTGGGCAACAAGGTGGCCAAGGCCGAGATCGCCATGATCAAGGTGGTGGCCCCCAACATGGCCTGCCAGATCATCGACTGGGCCATCCAGGCGCACGGCGGCGGTGGCGTCTCGCAGGACTTCCCGCTGGCCTACTCCTATGCCCACCAGCGCACGCTGCGCCTGGCCGACGGGCCGGACGAGGTGCACCGCAACTCCATCGCCAAGCTCGAACTGGCACGCCACACCGTCCTGAACAAGGACGTCGAGATGCCCGTGACGCGCGGCTGTTGAACCCGATCGCCTGAACACGGCCCGCCCCCGCTGGAGGGGCGCGCGCCGTTCAGGCGTTGGCGCCCGACCTCACCTCGGCCAGGCTGGTCAGGCCGGCCAGCACCTTCTCGATGCCGTCCTGGCGCAAGGTCCGCAAGCCCTCGTTCATGGCCACCGACTGGATCTCTTCGGGCCGTCCACGGCTCTGCACCAGACGTCGGATATCGGCAGACGTGGCCAGCAGTTCGTGAATCGCCAGCCGGCCCTTGTAGCCGGTCTGGGCGCACTTGTCGCACCCCTGGGCGTGGTACTCGTGCAGCCGCCCCTTGCTGCCGAAACGCTCCAGCCAGCCCGCGATCAGCTGTTCACGGTCCTGCAACGGATGTTCTGGCGGCAGCACGGCCTGGTAGTCGGCCACCAGTTCGCTCAGACGGCCCTCCGACATCGGCCGCTGCTCCACACACTCGGTGCACAGGCGGCGCACCAGACGCTGGGCCAGCACCCCCAGCAGGGAGTCCGCAAAAGAAAAGGAATCCACCCCCAGGTCGATCAGGCGGGTGATGGTCTCGGCCGCCGAATTGGTGTGCAGGGTCGACAGCACCATGTGCCCGGTCAGCGAGGCCTCGACCGCAATCTCGGCGGTTTCCCCGTCGCGGATCTCACCCACCATGATGACGTCGGGGTCGGCCCTCAGCAGCGAGCGCAGGGCCGTGGCAAAGGTCCAGCCGATCTTGGGGTTGACCTGGATCTGGCGCAGACCGCGCTGCGTGATCTCGACCGGATCCTCGGCGGTCCAGATCTTGCGATTCGGGGTGTTGATGCGCTGCAGCACCGAATGCAGCGTGGTCGTCTTGCCCGAACCCGTCGGTCCCACGCACAGGAACAGACCGTAGGGGCGCTCGATCATGCCCAGCAGGGTGTCGAGGTTGGCGGGGCTGAGGTCGCTCGATTCGATGGGCCGGGGCTTGGAAGAGGCGAGTATGCGCATCACCACATCCTCCAGGCCGTTGGCGGTCGGGATCGTCGCCACCCGCAGTTCGATGCGCAGGCCACCGAACTTGGAGAAGTTGATCTTGCCGTCCTGGGGTTTGCGCCGTTCCGAAATGTCGAGGTCGCACATGATCTTGATGCGCGCGACCAGGGCGTTGCGGTAGCTCGAAGGCAGCTCCAGATAGGAACGCATCTCGCCATCGACCCGAAACCGGATCACGATCTTCTCGCGCCCGGGATAGGGTTCAATGTGGATGTCGGACGCCCCCTGGTAGAAGGCCTCGGTGATCATGGAGTTGATCAGGCGAACCAGCGTGTTGTCGGACTGCTCGATCTGCTGCTCGTCGTCCTGCTGCGCCGGCTCGCCGCCCAGTTCGGCGGCCAGTTGCAGGGCATCGAACGAGCCGTTGCCCGCCACCGGCTCGTCGGTGCGCAGATCAAGTTCAACGTGCTCCGACACCCCCGCACCGATCTCGCGGTAGACCTTGGTGATGGTGGCCGGTAGCTCGGCACTGGTGGACACCACCGGAATCACCTTGCGTTGCGTGGTGAATTCGAGTTCTTCGATGATCTTGAACTGCAACGGGTCGTGCATGGCCACCACGATGGAGGGCCCCAGATCCAGCAGCGGCAGCACCTTGAGCCGGTTCGCCAGGGCATACGGCACATGGCGCAGCGCGTTGGTGTCGACCGAAAACTTCTTCAGGTCGATGAAGGGATAACCCATCTTGCGGGCAAAGGCGGTCTGCAGGTCCGGGGCGGTGACCAGCCCCATCTTGATCAGCATCTGCCCCAGCGGCAGCCCTTTCTTTTCCTTCTGCTGACGCAATGCCGTGGTGAGCTGCTCGGGCGTGATCTTGCCCAGGCCCAGCAGGGCTTCCCCGATCGGCACCGGCTTGAGGCGGGACTGGTTGTCCAGCGCCTGCATCAGCTGTTCCTTGTTCTCCACCATGCTCGGGGCAACGACTTCGAAGCCGTGTTCGAGATCCATGGTGGCGATTTCGGCGATCACGGTGTCGTTGAAATCGTCGACGTTGAACTCGGTATCGAAGCCGCCGTCCCCGTCGGGCTTCTTCATCTCCAGCCGCGTGATGCCGGCCTTGGGGATGAACACGCGGAAAGGGTCGTCTTCCAGTGTCTTCTTGGGAAACAGCCAGAGACCGTAGGGCACGCGATGGTGGGCATGTGCCAGACCGGAGAACAGCGCGCCGTCCTTGAGGTGCACCACGAAGGAGTGCAGCTCGGTGGCCGTGGCGTCGGGGTCCATGATGTCCGTGGTGGCGAATTCGGTGTCCACATCAGGCTGGAGGTCGATCTTGAGGCGCCGGACCTGGTTGAACTTGAGGGCCACGGGCCGTTCGTCCGAAAACCCCTGCAGCTTGAGCACGCGGTGTTCGGGGTCGAAATCGATGAGGTGGCCCGACATCACCTTGCCGTTCCAGCCCTCGACCGTGCAGGTCAATTTTTTCTCACCCACCACGAAACTGTCTTCGTGGTTCCAGTTGGGCAGCGTGAAATGCGCAGTTTTCATGACAGGTTCGATCATGTTGCCTCAAAGACCCAATATCCACTTGATGATGCTCTTGGCCACGAAACCCAGCATCCCGAGCGAAAGCACCAGGAACAGAATGAAAGTGCCGAACTTGCCCGCCTTGGACTCCCTGGCCAGGTTGAGGACAATGAACAGCATGTAGAGTATGAAGGCCCCCACCCCGAAGGTGAGGCCGAACTGGGCAACTTGCAGTTCCGTGTAGCCGAACAGGGTGCCTTCCATGGATGTCACCCCAGGGCTGGCGTGGCGGCGGCCAGATCCCGGTAGGCATGCCAACTGGCATGTCCGAGCCAGGGCACCACCACGATCAGTCCGACCAGGAAGGTGACCATGCCCAGACCCACCAGGCCCACGATCAACAGTGCCCACAGCGCCATGGGCACCGGGTGCATGGCCACGGCGCGCCAGCTCTCCCCCACCGCATGCCAGACCGGCAGTTGCGTGTCGACCAGCATGGGTAGGGTCAGCACGCTGGAGGCGAACATGGGGGCGGCCAGCAGGGCCCCCATCAGCACCCAGACCTCGAACAGCCCCGGTGAATCGGCCAGCACCACATGCCGGAAGAAATCGGTCGGCTTGTGCACCGGTTCGGTCGACCAGAGCGTGATCAGACCGGCGGAAGTCAGCACCCAGCCGGTCCCGGCTAAAGCCAGCAACAGGCCAAAAGCCATCAGCCGCCGGTCGCGGGAGCGCCACAGCGCGAACACGTCGGCCATGCGCACCTGGCGGCCCTGCTCCTCGCCTCGGCTGATCGCATACAGCCCTGTGGCCAGGATGGGGGCGACGATCAGAAAACCCGAGAAGGCACCGGCCAGCCACCAGAACTGGTCGCGAGCGATCCACACCAGCATGGCGCCAATGCCCGTGAGCAGGAAACCGTGGAACAGCCCCGGCACGGGATTGGCCGCCAGGTCCCGGGCCCCGAGGGCCAGCCAGTGCAGCGGGGACGACCAGGTCACGCGAGACGGCACAGCGGCGGGTGACGGTGATACAGGCATGGAATCAACCTCGAAAACGTGTCATTGCACCGGACATTTGATCACATCGCCCCGGCACTGCCCATGAGCGCTTGGGTATAGGGGTGTTGCGGCGTACGCAACACGCGTTCGGCCGGCCCCGATTCCACCACCAGGCCCTCGCGCATCACCATCACCTCGTGCGCCATGGCCCAGATCACATCCACGTCGTGGGTGATAAGCAGGTAGCTCAGGCCACGCGTGCGCTGCAGGCCGAGCAGCAGCTCGATGACCTGTTTCTGCACCGTCACGTCCAGGGCGCTGGTGGGCTCGTCCAGCACCAGCATCCGGGGCGAGACGACCAGCGCACGCGCGATCGCGATGCGCTGGCGCTGTCCACCGGAAAACTCGTGCGGATAGCGCTGCAGCCAGGCACTGAGTGCCTGCGGAGGCACGCCGGCCAGCAGCCCCACCTCCTGCAAGGCCGACAGGACCCGCTCGCGCCGTTGCGGCGCGCCCAGCCCCGGCTCGTGCACCTCCAGGCCCTCGCCCACGATCTGCTCGATGGTCTGGCGCGGCGACAGCGAGGAAAACGGGTCCTGGAACACCACCTGCACCTGCTGGCGCAGCGTGCGTGCATGCTGGCGGTCCCGCGCGGCGGCGGCCCAGTCGGTATCCATCACACGCAGGGTGCCTTCGTGGGGCAGCAGGCCCAGCGCCGCCAGCGCAAGCGTCGACTTGCCCGAGCCGGACTCGCCCACGACCCCCAGCGTCTGGCCCGGAGGCAGCGCGAAGTCGATGCCCCGCACCGCCTCGAACCGCCCGCGGCGAAACCAGCCCCGGATGCCGGGCAGCGGGGTGGCATAGGCCACCTGCATGGCGTGGGCCTGCATGACCGGGGCAACGGCCTTTGACGCTGCCTCGATCTCGGGCAGGTGCCGCTGCGGCCGGCTGTCGAGAAGCTTGCGGGTGTAGGGATGGCGGGGATGGGCAAACACATCGGCCACCCGGCCCTGCTCCACCAACAGGCCCTTTTCCATGACCGCGACCCGGTCGGCAAACCGGCGCACGGTGTGCAGGTCGTGCGTGATCAGCAGCACCGCCATGCCCATGCGCTGCTGCAAGATGCCGAGCAGATCGAGAATCTGCGTGCGCAGGCTCGCGTCCAGAGCCGTGGTGGGTTCGTCGGCAATCAGCAGCTTGGGCTCGCTGGCCAGGGCCATGGCGATCATGGCACGCTGGCGCTGGCCGCCGCTGAGTTGGTGGGGAAAGGCCTGGGCCCGGCGCTGAGGCTCTGAAATGCCGGTCGCCTCCAGCAGCTCGACCACGCGCCGTGCGGCCTGGCGGCCGTCCATCCCCTTCTTGAGCGTGAGTACCTCGGCGATCTGGTCGCCGATGGTGTAGAGCGGGTTGAGCGCCGTCATGGGCTCCTGGAAGATGCAGGCGATGTCGTCGCCGCGCACCCCGCGCAGCTCGCGTTCCGACAGGCCCAGCAGGTCACGGCCGTTGAAACGGGCGCTACCGGCCACCTCCGACTGTGGCACCAGCCGCAGCAGGCTCAGTGCCGAGACCGTCTTGCCCGATCCCGATTCCCCGACCAGCGCCAGCCTCTCGCCGGCACGCACGTGGAAGTCGATGCCGTGCACCACCGCTTGACCGCCAAAGGACACGCGAAGGCCCTGCACGTCGAGCAATGCGCCGCCCGCCGGGCCTGCGGGGTTGAATTCCGGACCAACCTTCATGCATCGGCCTTTCTGGGGTCCAGCGCATCGCGCAGGGCGTCGCCCATGAAGGTCAGCAGCAGCAGGGTGACCACCAGCACCGCAAAGGTCGACAGCGAGATCCACCAGGCATCGATGTTGTTCTTGCCCTGGGCCAGCAACTCACCCAGCGACGGGGTGCCGGGCGGCACGCCCAGGCCGAGGAAATCGAGCGAGGTCAGTGCCAGGATGGCCGCGCTCATGCGGAACGGCAGGAAGGTCACCACCGGCGTGAGGCTGTTGGGCAGGATGTGGCGCCAGATGATCTGCGCGTTGCTCAGGCCCATCGCGCGCGCGGCGCGCACATAGTCGAGCTGGCGGTTGCGCAGGAACTCGGCGCGCACGTAGTCGCTCAGGCCCATCCATCCGAACAGGCTCAGCAGCACCAGCAGCAGCAGCACGCTCGGATCGAACACGGCCGAGAAGATGATCAGCAGGTAGAGCTCGGGCATGGAGCCCCAGACCTCGATGAAGCGCTGGAAGGCCAGATCGGTCTTGCCGCCGTAAAATCCCTGGATGGCACCGGCCACCAGGCCCAGCGCCACGCCCACGATGGTCAGCGCGATCGCGAACAGCACCGACAGCCGAAAGCCGTAGAGCAGGCGCGCCAGCACGTCGCGCCCACGATCGTCGGTGCCCATCCAGTTGTCGGTCGATGGCGGCGACGGATGGGGCTCCTTGGCAAAGTAGTTCAGCGTCGAATGGTGGTAGGGGTTGAGCGGGTAGATGGCCCAGTTGCCCTCGCGTTCGAACTGACGCTGGATGAACGGGTCCAGGTAGTCGGTGGGGGTGTCGAAATCGCCGCCGAAAGCGGTCTCGGGCGGGTTGTGCACCAGCGGCACGTACCATTGCCCGTCGTACCGGGCCAGCAGGGGCTTGTCGTTGGAAATCAGCTCGGCGCCCAGGCTCAGCACGAACAGCGCCACGAACAGCAGCAGGCTCCAGAACCCGAGCCGGTTGCGCCGGAAACGCTGCCAGGCGCGCCGCGAGGGGGATAAGGAAACAACGGTGGGGTCAGTCAAACTTGACACGGGGGTCCACCCAGACGTAGCAGAGGTCGCTGATCAGCTTGGTCACCAGCCCGATCAGCGTGAACAGGTAGAGCGTGCCCAGCACCACGGGATAGTCGCGGCGGATCACGCTCTCGTAGCTCAGCAGGCCCAGCCCGTCGAGCGAGAACAGGGTCTCGATCAGCAGCGAACCCGCGAAGAACGCCCCGATGAAGGCCGCCGGGAAACCGGTCACGATGGGGATGAGCGCGTTGCGGAACACGTGCTTCCACAGCACGCGGCGCTCGTCCAGCCCCTTGGCGCGTGCCGTGAGCACGTACTGCTTGCGGATCTCCTCCAGGAAGGCGTTCTTGGTCAGCATGGTGGTGACGGCGAACGCGCCCAGCACGCTGGCCGTCACCGGCAGGGTGATGTGCCACAGATAATCCACGATCCGGGCGCCCCAGGACAACTGGTCCCAGTTGCTCGACGTCAGGCCACGCAGCGGGAACCACTGCAACTGCCCGCCGAAGATCACCAGCAGGGCCACCCCCAACACGAAGCCCGGAATCGCGTAGCCGACCAGCACGATCAGGCTGGTGACTGTGTCGAAGCGCGTGCCGGCGCGCACTGCCTTGGCGATGCCCAGGGGCACCGAGATCAGGTAGCTCAGGAAGAAGGTCCACATCCCCAGGCTGATGGAGACCGGCAGCTTTTCCTTCACCAGTTCCCACACCGCCTTGTGGTGGAAGAAGCTCTGCCCCAGATCGAAGCGGACGAACTGGCCCACCATCTGCACGAAGCGCTCGTGGGCCGGCTTGTCGAAGCCGTAGAGCTGGCGGATCTCCTCGATGCGCTCGGCGTCCACCCCCTGGCGCCCACGGTAACCCGCCCCGGATGCGGCCGCCCCCTCCCCGCCCGTGTCGCGCCCCTGCAACTGCGCGACCATCTGCTCCACCGGGCCGCCGGGCACGAACTGGATCACGACGAAGGTCAGCAGCAGGATACCGAACAGCGTCGGGATCATCAGCAGCAGACGCTTGAGGATGTAGGCCCACATGGTCAGCGCCCTCCTTCCAGTGGCCGGGCGCCGGCGCGGTTGGCCTCATTGGCCCACCAGGTCGCCAGGATCCAGCTCTCGGGCTGGTAGTAGCGCGGCGTGAGCTGCGGCCGTTCGAATCGCCCGGCGCGGTAGGCCACCCGGTGCACGCTGCCGTACCAGTGCGGCACCACGTAGTGCCCATGGCGCAGCACGCGGTCGAGCGCGCGCAGGGCCGCGACCAGTTGGGGGCGCGTCCGGGCCGAGACCACATGGTCGAGCAGGGCATCGACCGCCGGGTCGCGCACACCCATCAGATTGCCGGAGCCTTCGGTGTCGGCCGAGCGCGAACCGAAGCGCTCCAGCAGTTCCGTGCCAGGCGCCTCACTGCCGATCCAGCGACTGCTGATGACCTCGAAATCGAACACATCCAGGCGTTTCTGCAGGATGGCGAAGTCGATCACCTTGTAGTTGGCCTGGATGCCGAGCTTCTCCAGGTTTCGGGTGAACGGCGTGACGACGCGGCCCATGGAGCCGCCGCTGTCGAGGAACTCGATGGTGAAGGCCTCGCCCCGGTCGTTGCGCAGCGCCCCATCGCGGTAGCGCCAGCCGGCTCGTTCCAGCAGCACCTTGGCGCGCCGCAGGTTGTCGCGCAGGGTCATGCCCGAGTCCGGGTCCAGACGGGTCTGCGGCGGCTGCGGGACCGGCTGCTCGAACACTTCAGCGGGCAGGCGGCCGCGCAGGGGCTCGAGCAGGGCGAGTTCCTCCGGCCCGGGCAGCCCCTTGGCCTCGAAATCGCTGGCCACGAAGAACCCGCGCACCCGTTCGTAGGCGTTGTAGAAGAGCTGGCGGTTGAGCCACTCGAAATCCATGGCCAGGGCAATGGCCTCCCGCACCCTAGGGTCCTGGAAGCGCGGCACCCGGGTGTTGAACAGGAAACCCTGGAAGTCGCCCGCGTTGCCGTGCGCCAGCTCCTGCTTGATCAGTTCGCTGCGGTCGAAGGCCTTGCCGGTGTAGGAGCGCGCCCATTCGCGGGCAATGAAGGCCTGGATGTAGTCGAACTCGCCGGCCTTGAAGGCCTCGAGCTGCGCCGTGTTGTCCTTGTAGATCTTGAAGGTCACACGGTCGAAGTTGTACATGCCCCGGCGCACGTTGAGGTCGCGTGCCCACCAGTCCGGGTCGCGCACATAGGTGATGTCGCGCCCGAAGTTGACGCGACCGATGCGGTAGGGTCCGGAGCCGATGGGTTCGTCGGTGACGATCTGGTCGAAGGGCTTGCGCTGGCCATTGACCACGCCCCACTGGCGGCTGAACACCGGCAGGCTGCCCACGATCAGCGGCAGTTCGGCGTTGGGGCGCAGGAAATCGAAGCGCACCACGCGTTCACCCAGCACCGCCACGCCCCTGACCTCGCCGAAATAGGTGCGGTACTGGGGAGCGGCCGCCTGGCTGGTGAGCATGTCGAAGGAGTGCTTCACGTCGGCCGCCAGCACCGGATCGCCGTTGTGAAAGCGCGCCCGGGGGTTGAGGCGGAACGTCGCGGACAGCCCGTCCGGCGCCACGGCGATGTCTTCGGCCAGCAGGCCGTAGGCGGTGGTGGGTTCGTCGAGCGTGCCGGTCAGCAGGGTCTCGAACAGCATGCCTCCCAGGTTGGGCGGGGCCGTGCCCTTGAGCGTGAACGGGTTGTACTTGTCGAAGTTGCTCACGCGCGTGGGCGAGACCAGCGCGATCTCACCCCCCCGGGGCGCCTGCGGGTTCACGTAATCGAAATGGGCAAAGCCGTTCGGGTACTTGACGTCGCCGAACTGGGCATAGGCGTGCGCGCCCCAGGCCACAGGCTGCATCAGAATGCCGAAAAGGAAGACCCACAAACGCATGCGACAATTCTGCAGGATTTTTTCTGGAGATCGACTCATGGGTTTTCTCGCGGGCAAGAAATTGCTGATCACGGGCGTGCTGTCCAACCGTTCCATTGCCTACGGCATCGCCAAGGCCTGCCACCAGCAGGGCGCCGAACTGGCTTTCAGCTATGTGGGCGAGCGCTTCAAGGACCGCATCACCGAATTCGCGGCCGATTTCGGCTCCAACCTGGTTTTTGACTGCGACGTGGGTGATGACGCCCAGATCGAGCGTTTGTTCCGCGACCTCTCGGCCCACTGGCCCACGTTCGACGGCTTCGTGCACAGCATCGGCTTCGCCCCCCGCGAAGCCATCGCTGGCGATTTCCTCGACGGCCTGAGCCGCGAGGCCTTCCGCATCGCCCACGACATCAGCGCCTACAGCTTTCCGGCCATGGCCAAGGCGGCCCTGCCCTACCTCAACGACAAGTCGGCCCTGCTGACCCTGACCTACCTGGGTGCCCTGCGCACCGTGCCCAACTACAACACCATGGGCCTGGCCAAGGCCAGCCTGGAGGCCAGCGTGCGCTACCTGGCCGAATCGCTGGGCAAGACAGTCGACGGCCGCGGCATCCGCGTCAACGGCATCAGCGCCGGCCCCATCAAGACGCTGGCGGCCAGCGGCATCAAGGACTTCGGCAAACTGCTCGGCATGGTGGCACAGGCCGCCCCGCTGCGCCGCAACGTGACCATCGAGGACGTCGGCAACGTGGCCGCCTTCCTGCTCAGCGATCTGGCCGGCGGCGTGACCGCAGAGATCACCTACGTCGACGGCGGCTACAGCCAGACCACCGGCATCAGCCGCGACAGCGACACCCTGGCCTGACCCCTCCCGTGCACCCGGAGACTTTCCGGGCGAACAGCAAAAACGGCAGCCGCAAGGCTGCCGTTTGCATGACCGGGCCCGACAAGCGGCCCGATGCGCCGCTTCAGGCGCTGGCCGAATCGGCCTTTTTCAGGATCGCGTACAACTCGTCCTTGAGCTGGAGCTTTTCCTTCTTGAGAGTCTCGATTTCCTCCTGCGTGCCGGGCAGGATGTGCGACTCCATGTTCTTGATCTGCTGGTCGAGTTCGTTGTGCTTGTCGAACAGGCGGGTGAAGTGGTGGTCGTGGCCCTTGAGACGGGTGATCAGGTCGCGGTACTCGGGAAACATGCTGGCTCCTATAAAAAAGGGGATTGTCTCAGGCGGGCGGCAGGCCCGGTTTGATCCAGTTCAAACTTCCTTCACACAGTCGGCGAAATAGCGTTTCTGGCCGTCGAAGCCCTCTTCCACCACCAGGCCGTGGATGTCGGTCTCGAAACCCGGGCACTGCTGGTTGAACTCGCGCGAGAACTTCAGGTAGTCCACGATCTTGCGGTTGAAGACCTCGCCCGGGATCAGCAAAGGGATGCCTGGGGGATAAGGCGTGATGAGCGCGGTGGTGATGCGCCCCTCCAGCTCGTCGATCGGCACGCGCTCGGTGTTGCGGTGCGCGATCTGCGAGAACGCATCGGTCGGCTTCATCGCCGGGGTCAGGTCGCTCAGGTACATCTCGGTGGTCAGGCGGGCGATGTCGTACTTGGCGTACATCTCGTGCACGAACTGGCACAGGTCGCGCAGGCCCATGCGCTCGTAGCGGTGGTGCTTCTGGCAGAACTCGGGCAGGATGCGCCACATCGGCTGGTTGCGGTCGTAGTCGTCCTTGAACTGCTGCAGCGCAGTCAGCAGGGTGTTCCAGCGGCCCTTGGTGATGCCGATGGTGAACATGATGAAGAAGCTGTACAGCCCCGTCTTTTCGACCACCACGCCATGTTCGGCCAGGAACTTGGTCACGATGCTGGCCGGGATGCCCGTGGCGGCGAAGTCCCCCTTCATGTTCAGGCCCGGCGTGACGATGGTGGACTTGATGGGGTCGAGCATGTTGAAGCCGGGCGCCATGTCGCCGAAGCCGTGCCAGGCCTCCTGACCGTCGGCCCGCTGGTGGCCGTCGGCATCGGTGCCCTTGAGCACCCAGTCGCTGGCCTGGCCCACGCCCTCCTCGGCCAGTTCCTCCGGGCCCCAGACCTTGAACCACCAATCCTGGTCACCGAACTCAGCTTCCACCTTGCGCATGGCGCGACGGAAGTCCAGGGCCTCGGCAATGCTTTCCTCGACCAACGCGGTCCCGCCCGGCGGCTCCATCATGGCGGCGGCCACGTCGCAGCTGGCAATGATGCTGTACTGCGGGCTGGTGCTGGTGTGCATCAGGTAGGCTTCATTGAACAGGTGCCGGTCGAGGTGCGTGTTCTGCGAGTCCTGCACCAGCACGTGGCTGGCCTGGCTGATGCCGGCCAGCAGCTTGTGGATGGACTGCGTGGCGTAGACCACCGTCTCCTTGGGCCGTGCGCGCTTCTTGCCCATGGCGTGGAAGGCGCCGTAGAACGGGTGGAAGGCCGCGTGCGGCAACCAGGCCTCGTCGAAGTGCAGGTTGTCCACATAGCCGTCGAGCAGGCGCTTGATGGTCTCGGTGTTGTAGAGCACCCCGTCGTAGGTGGACTGCGTCAGCGTCAGGATGCGCGGCTTGACGGCGTCTGCATCCACGCCCTTGAGCAGCGGGTTGGCGCGGATCTTGGCCTTGATCGTCTCGGGCTCGAACTCGCTCTGCGGAATCGGACCGATGATGCCCCAGTGGTTGCGCGTGGGCTTGAGGAAGACGGGGATCGCCCCCGTCATGATGATGCTGTGCAGGATGGACTTGTGGCAGTTGCGGTCCACCACCACCACGTCGCCCGGCGCCACCGTGTGGTGCCAGACCATCTTGTTCGAGGTGCTGGTGCCGTTGGTGACGAAGAAGCAGTGGTCGGCGTTGAAGATGCGCGCCGCGTTGCGCTCGCTCTCGCCGATGGCGCCGTTGTGGTCCAGCAACTGGCCGAGTTCCTCGACCGCGTTGCACACGTCGGCGCGCAGCATGTTCTCGCCGAAGAACTGGTGGAACATCTGGCCTACGGGGGTCTTGAGGAAGGCCACGCCACCGGAATGCCCGGGGCAGTGCCAGGAGTAGGAGCCGTCCTCGGCGTAGTCGAGCAGCGCCTTGAAGAACGGCGGCTGGATGCCTTCGAGGTAGCTCTTGGCCTCGCGGATGATGTGGCGCGCCACGAACTCCGGCGTGTCCTCGAACATGTGGATGAAGCCGTGCAGCTCGCGCAGGATGTCGTTGGGCAGGTGGCGCGCGGTCTTGGTCTCGCCGTAGATGTAGATCGGCACATCCGCATTCTTGCGCCGGACCTCGCCGATGAAATTGCGCAGGTTCAGCACCGCAGGATCGAGGTCCGGCCCCAGTGTGAACTCCTCGTCGTCGATCGACAGGATGAACGCACTGGCGCGGCTCTGCTGCTGGGCAAACTGGCTCAGGTCGCCGTAGCTGGTCACCCCCACGACATCGAAGCCTTCGGATTCGATCGCCTGGGCCAGGGCGCGGATGCCCAGGCCCGACGTGTTCTCGGAACGGAAGTCTTCATCGATGATGACGATCGGAAAACGGAATTTCATGGGCGTGCGGGCCAAATCGGTGCGCCGGGCCTGCCTGTGGCGCGAATCGGATGGGGCGGGCAGGCACCCGCCAATCAAATAGAAACCGAAGTGTAAGGATATATTGTGGCCACCCTGCATCACCGGTGGGTTTTTTGCACCAAAATCGATACAGATCGCCTCATCCCTTTTCAACGACGACACCGAGGATCCCACAGATGACCGATTCAACCGTGTGGTGGCTGCTCGCCGGCGCCGCTGTCGCCCTGGAGCTGGTGACGGGCACGTTCTTCCTGCTCATGCTCGCCATCGGCATGGCCGCGGGCGCGCTGGCCGCGCACTCGGGCCTGTCCACCAGCCTGCAGCTGGTCTGCGCCGCCCTGGTGGGTGGCGGTGCGGTCGTGGCGTGGCAGATCTGGCGCAAGCGCCATTCGCAGCGCCTCCCCGCGTCGGCCAACCAGGACGTCAACCTCGACATCGGCCAGCAGGTCGCCATTGCCCGCTGGGAGGCCGACGGCACCGCCCAGGTCCAGTACCGGGGAACCACCTGGACGGCCGCCCTGCAGTCCCCCGACGATCAGGCCGCTCCCGGCCCACACCGCATCGTGGCCATCGAGGGCAGCCGCCTGATGGTCAAGGCCCTTTGACCCCCCACCCACAGGAACCACACGCCATGGAACTCGCCTTTCTGCTGTTCGTCATTGCCGGCATCTTCATCGTCAAATCCATCAAGGTGGTGCCCCAGCAGAATGCCTGGGTCAAGGAACGCCTGGGCAAATACGCCGGCACCCTCACGCCCGGCCTGAACTTCCTCGTCCCCTTCATCGACCAGGTGGCCTACAAGCACAGCCTCAAGGAAATCCCGCTCGACGTGCCCAGTCAGATCTGCATCACCCGCGACAACACCCAGTTGCAGGTCGACGGCATCCTGTACTTCCAGGTCACCGACCCCATGCGGGCCAGCTACGGTTCCTCCAACTACATCATGGCCGTGACACAACTGGCCCAGACCTCCCTGCGCAGCGTGATCGGCAAGCTCGAACTCGACAAGACCTTTGAGGAACGCGACATGATCAACGCGCAGGTGGTCTCGGCCATCGACGAGGCGGCATTGAACTGGGGCGTGAAGGTGCTGCGCTACGAGATCAAGGACCTCACCCCGCCGGCCGAGATCCTGCGTGCCATGCAGGCCCAGATCACCGCCGAACGCGAAAAGCGTGCCCTGATCGCCGCTTCCGAAGGCCGCCGCCAGGAGCAGATCAACATCGCCACCGGCGAACGCGAGGCCTTCATCGCCCGCTCGGAAGGTGAGAAGCAGGCGGCCATCAACAACGCCCAAGGCGAAGGCGCCGCCATCCTGACCGTGGCCGATGCCACTGCCCAGGCGATCGAACGCATCGCCACCGCGATCCGGCAACCCGGTGGCGAGCAGGCCGTTCAACTCAAGGTGGCGGAAAAGGCGGTCGAGGCCTTTGCCAAGGTGGCCGCCGATGCCAACACCACCCTGATCGTGCCCAGCAACATGACAGAGGTCAGTAGCCTGATCGGCTCGGCCATGCAGATGGTCAAGACCGCGAAAACATCCGCCTGAATCCCGGCACCCCGCCAAGTCGGTGTAGAATATCCGGCTGACTGGAGAGGTGGATGAGCGGTTTAAGTCGCACGCCTGGAAAGCGTGTGTGGGTTAATAGCCCACCGCGGGTTCGAATCCCGCCCTCTCCGCCAACCACACAAAAAACACGGGCCTGCAAGGCCCGTTTTTCTTTTCCCCCTCCACCGAGACGGCGCAACTGCCTGTTCTTTGAGCAGAGGGTGACATCCCCAGCCCGCTCAAGGACTTGGCTCACTTCTTCCCCACTTGTCCACAGCCTTGCCCCCGCCGGCTGGGGATGAATCGGGGTCACGCTGGTCTTGTGCCCGTGCCGGGCACCCCAAAAAAAACGCGCCCGAAGGCGCGTTTTTTCGCAAGCCGGTGAATGATCAGCGGATCACGGAGATCGTGTAGCGCTGGCCACCCTTGTAGCTCGAGAGCGTGAGGGCACCGTTCTTGATGTCGCCCTTCTCGTCGAAGGCGATCGCGCCGGTCACACCCTTGTGCTCGATGGCCTTGAGAGCCGGCAGGTACACGGCGGGATCGGCAGAGCCGGCGTTCACCATGGCCTTGGCCATGACGTTGACGGCGTCGTAGACGTAGGGGGCGTAGAGCTGGACGTCGACGTTGAACTTGGCCTTGAAGTCGGCACGGAACTTGTCCATTGCGACCTTGTCCTCGCCCTCGACGCCACCGGCCTCGGCGCAGTAGACCATGTCGTCGCCCATGGCGTCGCCGGCCAGCTTGGGCAGCTCACCGGTGCAGATGCCATCGCCGCCCATGAACTTGGCGTTGATGCCGAGCTGCTTCATCTGGCGGATCATCGGGCCGGCCACTGCGTCCATGCCGCCGAAGAAGACCACGTCGGGCTTCTTGGCACGGATGCTCGTCAGGATGGCGTTGAAGTCGGTGGCCTTGTCGTTGGTGAACTCGCGGCCGACGACCTCGCCACCGGCGGCGGCGACGCCTTTTTCGAACTCATCGGCAACGCCCTGACCGTAGGCGGTGCGGTCGTCGATGACGGCCACTTTCTTGGCGCCCAGGGTCGCGACGGCGTACTTGCCCAGCGTGCCGCCCAGGTGCACGTCGTCGGCAACCATGCGAAACACGTTGTTGTAGCCCTGACGGGTGTACTTCGGGTTGGTCGCGGACGGGGAGATCTGCGGAATGCCGGCCGAGTTGTAGAGCTGCGAGGCCGGGATGGTGGTGCCGGAGTTCAGGTGACCGATCACGCCGTTGACGTTGGCGTCGACCAGCTTCTGGGCAGCGGCGGTGCCCTGCTTGGGATCGGCGGCATCGTCCTCGGCCAGCAACTCGAACTTGGCGGCCTTGCCACCGATGGTCACGCCCGCGGCGTTGAGTTCGTCGATGGCCATGCGTGCGCCCATCTCGTTGTCCTTGCCGAGGTGGGCAATGCCACCGCTGGTCGGGCCCACGTGACCGATCTTGACGGTCACGGTTTCAGCGACGGGGGCAGCGGCGGGCGCGGCGGCCTCTTCCTTCTTGCCGCAAGCGGCCAGAGCCACCGCGGCCGCGATCACAGCCAGTTTCAACGTAGTTTGCATAGGAACCCTTGAGACGAGTGATGAGTTGATTTTGAATGCAGGAAGCCATTCTTCCCACATCCATAACAATAACCCAAATCTGATCGTTTCGCGACCACCCGTTTCAATCGGTGACAGGTTGCCCGCCTTCTACCGACCCCGAATCGGGCACCTGCCGATGGACCGCCGACTGGAGCCAGGCGTCGCGCAGCACGGGCTCCATGTCCCTGACGCATGCCTCGGCCCACGAGCGGGCATGCAACCGGCACCAGGCCTGCAACTGCTGTTCAAGCTGGTGCGCCAATCGGTCGGTGAGCCGCGACAGCGCCTGCCCGACATCGGTCTCGCCCGGGGGGGCGCTGTCTGATGCCGCCCAACCCGCATCCAGGGCCGGAACGGGCGGATCGGACCAGGCTACAGGTTCGACCGACGGCGGGGTATCGACCACCTCGGTCAGGGTCGGGATGTAGCGCGGCGGGTTCGGCCCTGCCCCAGGCATCAGCGCGCTCCCTGAGTCGCCGCCACGTCGTGGCGAATCAGTGAAAACCCCTGCTGGGCGTAGTGCTTCCAGCGCTCACGGGCCCACGCGCGGTCCTGCAGGTCGAGCCCGACGACCTCGATGAGGCGCTCGTAACGATCGAAATCGGCGGGCACCTCGGGCAGGCAGTTCACCATGACCTCGGTGTGGTGCACCGCCTGCGGTCGATCGGTCAGAACCACCATGGAGCGATCGCGCACGTGCGGCGGGTCGTCGGCCAGCGCGTGCGGGACGAATTCGTCCTGGGCAAACGTCCACAGCAACTGGTCGAGTTCGCGCACGAGTTCGGAAGGCGCACACACCAGCGCCTGCTTGCGCGCATGCACGGCCTTGCGCAGCAGGCGGCAGAGGTAGGGCACCTTGTCGGGCACGTTGAAGTGGAAGGCCACCTCGGTCATGTTCGGCTCAAGTCCGGGCGGTGCGCCGCGTGCGCGCCTTGCCAGGTGCGGCCCCGGCCGCCGGCTGACCGCGACCGGCCTCGTCGAGCAGGTAGCGCAGCAGCAGCGGCACGGGGCGGCCGGTGGCGCCCTTGGCGGCACCGCTCTTCCAGGCCACGCCAGCGATGTCCAGGTGCGCCCAGGGCAGATCTTCGGCAAATTTCTGCAGGAACTTGGCCGCCGTGACGGCACCGGCCTGGCGCCCGGCCACATTGCCCATGTCGGCGAAATTCGACTTGAGGCCTTCGGCGTATTCCTCGTCGAGCGGCATGCGCCAGCAGGGGTCGAGCGCGGCCTCTCCGGCCGCCTGCAGATGCTGCGCCAGTTCGTCGCGGGCAGAGAACATGCCCGCCCTGACGCTTCCGAGGGCAATCACGCAGGCGCCCGTGAGGGTGGCGATGTCGATCACCGCACGCGGCTTGAAGCGGGCCGCGTAGGTCAGGGCATCGCACAGGATGAGGCGGCCTTCGGCGTCGGTGTTGAGGATCTCGATGGTCTGTCCGCTCATGCTGGTGACGACATCGCCGGGCTTGATGGCGCGCCCGTCGGGCATGTTCTCGCAGGTGGGAATGAGGCCGACCACGTTGATGGCCGGCCTGAGCTCGGCCAGCGCCGCAAAGGTGCCCAGCACGCTGGCCGCGCCGCCCATGTCGAACTTCATCTCGTCCATCTCGGGCGCCGGCTTGAGGGAGATGCCGCCGGTGTCGAAGGTGATGCCCTTGCCCACCAGGACGACGGGTGCCTGGTTCTTGGCCGCGCCCTGGTACTTCATGACGATGAAACGCAGCGGCTGCTCGGAGCCCTGGGCCACGGCCATGAAGGCGCCCATGCCCAGCTTGGCGACCTCGCGGGGGCCCAGGACCTCGGTGGTGATGCCGGGCTTCTTGCCAAGCTGGCGCGCTGCCTGCGCCAGATCGGACGGCGTGGCGTGGTTGCCGGGCCGGTTGGCCCATTCCTTGGCGAACTCCACCCCGACGACCGTGGCGCGCGCCTGCTCAAAGGCCTGGCGGCTGGCCGGTCCGTCATCGACACCGAACAGCACCTTGCCCAGGCTGCGGGGTTTGGCCTTGGACTTGGTGGTGGTGTAGACGTAGCTGGCATCGGCCACCGCCTGGACGGCGGCCCCGATGGCCGCACTGCCCAGGGCGCCGGCGCTCACGCACAGGCTCTTGGGGGCGTGGGCCTTGACGGCCCCCATGGCCGCCAGCACCGCCTTGCGCACCTGGGCGGGCGAGCCGTCGCCGCAACGCGCCAGCACCACCCGGCGCGCCCGGCTGGCCGCGATACGGTACCCCAGCAGCGTCTTGCCGACGCCTTCTTCGAGGTCCTTGTGGTCGATGGCATCGCGCGCCCACTGCGCCAGGGCGCCGGTGGGAAGCGGTACGCCGGTCGCACGGGTATCTGGCCAGAGCACGATGAGCGCGTCCACGGCCAGATCGGCGCAATGTTGCAGGCTATGGGTCTTGAGTTCGAAGTTCATAATGTGGGTTGTTGGCTGTCCAGAACAATGCTATTCCATTCTTCCATAAGACGAGAACTCGCCCGGAGCTTCGGTGCGACGCTGCTGGTGCTGGTCACGATCGTGATCACCATGCTGCTGATCCGCACCCTGGGCCTGGCCACCCGGGGCAGCGTGAACCCCGAGGAAATCACCCTGGTGCTGGCCTACACGGTCCTCGGGCGCATGCCCACCGTCCTGACGCTGGCCCTGTTCGTGGCCATCGTCTCCACGCTCTCACGCATGTACCGCGACAGCGAGATGATCATCTGGTTCGGCAGCGGCCGGGGACTGGCGGGATTCGTCTCGCCGGTGATGCGCTTTGCCTGGCCCGTCCTGCTGGTCATCGCACTGATGGTGCTGTTCGTCTGGCCCTGGGCCAACGAGCAGACCGAGCAGTTGCGCGACCGCTACGAACGACGAGGCGATCTGGAGCGCATTGCGCCCGGCCAGTTCCAGGAATCGTCCAGCGGCCGCCGCGTGTTCTTCATCGACAAGGACAGCGCCGAAGACAAGGAGGGCCGCAACGTCTTCATCTCGAACACCGAACGCGACGGGAGCGAGAGCATCACGTCGGCGCGCACGGGCCGGATCGAATGGCAGGGCGACCGACAGTTCCTGCTGCTGCACAATGGCCAGCGGCTTGATCAGCCCCCCACGGGTGCGGCCACCGGGGTGCGGATCAGCGAATTCCAGGAGTACGGCATCCAGGTCGGCTCTGCCGCCCCGGCGGGCGTTGCGGCGGGAGGGTTGAAGTCGCGCAGCACCTGGGCCCTCATCGACGACCCCAGCCGGGCGCACCTGGGCGAGCTGGGCTGGCGCATCGGTCTGGCCTGGACGGCGCTGAACTTCGTGCTGCTCGCGCTGGCGGTGGCCGCCGGCAACCCACGCGCCGGACGCAGCTGGAACCTGTCCTTCCTGCTGCTGGCCTTCGTGTTCTATTACAACCTGCTCAACCTGGGACAGAGCTGGGTGGCCACCGGCATGGTGGGGCTGGTGCCGTTCCTGCTGGGCCTGCACGGCACGGTGATGGCCCTGTCGCTGCTCTGGTTGGCCAAGCGGCACCACAACCTGGGCTTTCCGTCACCCGTATGGCTCGCCTGGCGCAAGGGGGCCGCATGAGCACCCTGCGCCGCATGCTGTACGGCGAAGTCCTCGCCGCCACCGGGTTTGTCCTGCTGGCCTTCCTGTCGCTGTTCCTGTTCTTCGATTTTGTCGACGAACTCTCAGCCATGGGCAAGGCGTCGGTCGTCGACCCCAGCAAAACCTACGGACTCCAGCAGGCCGTGCTCTATGTGCTGCTGCTGGTGCCGAGCCGGGTTTACGAGCTGTTGCCGATTGCCGTGCTGATCGGTACGGTGTTCGTGATGACCCGGCTGGCCCAGAGTTCGGAATACACCATCCTGCGCACCAGCGGGCTGGGGCCGGCCCGGGCCCTGCGCACCCTGCTGGGCCTCGGCCTGCTGTTCGTGGCGCTGACCCTGGCCATCGGAGACTACCTGGCTCCGCTCGCGGACCGCACCGGACAGCTGCTCAAGGCCGAATACCAGGGCCGTATCAGCATCGGCCAGACCGGCGCCTGGCTCAAGGAGCGGCAGTCCGGCAGCCAGTACGCGGTCAACATCGGTGCGCTCTCGCCCAGCGGGGAGATGCAGGACGTCCGGATCTTCGAATTCGACAGACAGGGACGCCTGACCAGCACCCTGCAGGCCCGCCAGGCACAGGTGGTCGACGGAGAACACTGGGCGCTGGAACAGGTGCGCCGGCAACGGTACGACACCACCGGTGACCGGGCCCACATTCCGCGTGAGGAACTCGCCACCCTGAGCTGGCCGACCACCATCACCGCCGAGATGGTGTCGGTGGCCCTGCTCAAGCCGGAGCGCATGCGCACGGTGGACCTGTTTGCCTACATCCGGCACCTGCAGGCCAACAACCAGACCACGCAACGCCACGAGATCGAGTTCTGGCGCAAGGTGTTCTACCCGCTGAGCTGTCTGGTCATGGTGGTGCTGGCCCTGCCGTTCGCCTACCTGCACTTCCGCTCCGGCGGCGTGGCGGGCTACGTCTTCCTGGGCGTGATGATCGGGATCAGCTTCTTCCTGCTCAACAACGTGTTCGGCTACATCGGCAACCTGCGCGCCTGGCAGCCCTGGCTGGCGGCGGCCTCGCCGGCGCTGATCTACTCGCTGGCCTCGCTCGGGGCCTTCGGCTGGCTGGTGCTCAGGCGCTGAAGACCCGGAGACCGCCCGTCCATGAACCTGCACCAGTTCCGCTTCGTCCAGGAAGCGGTGCGCCACAACCTCAACCTCACCGAGGCCGCCAAGGCGCTGCACACCTCGCAGCCGGGGGTGTCGAAAGCGATCATCGAACTGGAGGACGAACTCGGCATCGAGATCTTCGCGCGCCATGGCAAGCGCATCAAGCGCGTGACCGAACCCGGCACACATGTGCTGCGCAGCATCGAGATCATCCTGCGCGAGATCAACAACCTCAAGCGCATCGGAGAACAGTACTCGGCCCAGGACAGCGGCAACCTGAGCATCGCCACCACCCACACCCAGGCCCGCTACGTGCTGCCCGGGCCGGTCAGCCGCCTGCGTCAGGCCTACCCGAAGGTTGCGGTGAGTCTGCACCAGGGCTCCCCCGACCAGGTGGCGCGCATGCTGCTCGACGACGTGGCCGACATCGGCGTGGCCACCGAGTCGCTGGCCCAGTACCCGGAGCTCATCACCCTGCCCTGTTACGAATGGCAGCACGTGCTGGTGCTGCCGGCGGGACATCCGCTGCTGGACAAGGAGCGCATCGCCCTGGAAGACCTGACGCAGACCCCGCTGATCACCTACCACCCGTCCTTCACCGGCCGGGTCCGCATCGACCAGGCGTTCGCGCAGCGCCAGCTCACGCCCAACGTGGTGCTGGAGGCGATCGACTCGGACGTGATCAAGACCTACGTGCGCCTAGGCATGGGGGTGGGCATCGTCGCCGAGATGGCCATGCAGGGCGACGAGCGGACCGCCGACCTGGTCGCACGGCCGGCCGGGCAGCTGTTCGGGCAGAATGTGGCCCGCGTCGCCTTCAAGCGAGGGGCCTACCTGCGCCAGTTCGTGCTGCGGTTCGCCGAACTGCTGAGCGACCGCCTTTCGCGCGAACTGATCATGAAAGCCATGCAGGGCACCGGCCCCGACTACGAGTTGTGACCGCCCCGAACCGGCCGCCACGGCACCCCAGCGCCCCTGATTCCACCGACACCCGACCCCAAGACCCCGATCCCATGAGCACCGACACGACACCCCGCACCCCGCCACTGACCAGCCGACTGCCCAACGTGGGCACCACCATCTTCACGGTGATGTCGGCGCTCGCCACCGAGACCGGCGCGGTCAACCTGGGCCAGGGCTTCCCCGACTTCAACTGCGACCCGCGCCTGGTCGACGCCGTGACCGACGCCATGCGCCGGGGCCTGAACCAGTACCCGCCCATGACCGGCATCCCGGCACTGCGCGAAGCCGTCTCGCGCAAGGTCGAGACGCTCTACGGGCGCCGCTACGATCCCGCCAGCGAGATCACCATCACGGCCGGTGCGACGCAAGCCATCCTGACCGCCATCCTGGCCATCGTGCACCCGGGCGACGAGGTGATCGTGCTCGAGCCCTGCTACGACAGCTACGTGCCCAACATCGAGCTGGCCGGTGGCGTGGTGGTGCGCGTGCCGCTGACCCCCGGCACCTTCCGCCCCGACTTCGACCGCATCGCCGCGGCCATCACACCGCGCACGCGCGCCATCATCGTCAACAGCCCGCACAACCCCAGCGGCATGGTGTGGCGGGGCGACGACATGCTGCGCCTGCAGGAAATCCTGGCGCCGACCGACGTGCTGCTGATTTCCGACGAGGTCTACGAACACATGGTCTACGACGGCCAGCCGCACGAGAGCGCCGCGCGCTACCCCGGTCTGGCTGCGCGCGCCTTCATCGTCAGCAGCTTCGGCAAGACCTACCACGTGACCGGCTGGAAGGTCGGCTACGTGGCTGCGCCCGCCCCGCTGAGCGCGGAGTTTCGCAAGGTGCACCAGTTCAACGTGTTCACGGTCAACACCCCGGTGCAGCACGGCCTGGCCGCGTTCATGGCCGACCCCGCGCCCTACCTGGACCTGCCGGCCTTCTACAGCGCCAAGCGCGACCTGTTCCGCGCCGGACTGGCGCAGACGCGCTTTCGCATGCTGCCCAGCGAGGGCACCTACTTCCAGTGCGTGGACATCTCGGAACTCGCCGTGCCCGAGCGCGACCTGCCCGAGGCCGACTTCTGCCAATGGCTCACGCGCGAAGTGGGTGTGGCGGCGATTCCGCTGTCGGCCTTCTACGGCAACGGCTTCGACCAGCACGTGGTGCGCTTCTGCTACGCGAAAAAGGACGACACGCTGCGTCTGGCGCTGGAGCGGCTGTCGCGCCTCTGACGCCTCCAAGACGGCCTGCAGACACGCAGGCGCTTTCGGTGCCTGCCGGGCAGAGACGGTCCTGACCTGCCCGGGTGGATGTTTTCACGCCCCGCTCTGGATCTGTGCCCAGACCTTGTCGAGGCGCTTCAGACTCACGGGCTGCGGCGTTCGCAGCTCCTGCGCGAACAGGCTCACACGCAGCTCTTCCAGCATCCAGCGCAGTTCCCCCAGGCGAGGGTCCAGCACCCCCTTGCGCTCGGCCACCAGACGCCAGAAGCGTTGCTCCTGGGGCCGCAGTTCGCCCAGCCGATCGGCATCGCGCGCCGGGTCGGTACGCCATTTGTCCAGGCGCATCACGATGGCCTTGAGGTAGCGCGGCAGGTGCTGCAGCTGCGCCCAGGGCGTTTCGGCCACGAATCGCTTGGGGCACAGGCGCTGCAACTGCTGCTGGATGTCGGCCACGGCCTCGGTGGCCCCACGCGCGTCCTTGACCTTGCGCACGGCCAGGGCGTATTCGGTGAGCACCTGAGCGGCCAGGCGCGCGACCTCGCTGGCGATCAGCGTGAGGCGGGCGCGCCCCTCGTCGAGCCGGCGCCGGAAGGCGGCTTCATCGGCAGGCAGGGGGTCGAGCAGAAAGGCTCGGTCCAGGGCCACTTCGATGATCTGGGCACGCAGTTCCTCCAGCGTGCCCAGTGGCATGAAGGCCACGGCCATCTTCTGCAGGTCCGGCAGGTTCTTCTCCAGGTACTTGAGCGCATCGCGCACCTGCAGTGCGAACAGGCGCCGCAGACCGACGCGGTGGCGGGCTGCGGCAACGTCGGGGTCGTCGAACACCTCCAGCGTCACCGCATCGCCCTGGTCGATCAGCGCGGGAAAACCGATGAGCGTCTGGCCGCGCTGGCGGATTTCAAGCAGATCGGGCAAGGCACCGAAGTCCCAGGCGGTGTGGCGCTGCGCGGCGTCGGCCACTGCGGCGGGCCTGGCTGCCGCGTTCCGAACCGGCACCGGTGGCGGTGGTTCGGTGGATGAGGTGGAGGCAGGACCGATCCCACCGACCGGCGTGGACTGGGTGGCGTCCAGTCGCAGGCTGGCCAGCGCCTGGAAGGCGCCCCGCGCCTGTGTGCCCAGTTCGGCCTTGAGTGCGGCCAGGCTGCGGCCATGCCCCAACTGGCGGCCGTGTTCATCGACCACCCGCAGGTACATGAAGTGGTGCGGCTGCAGCATGTCGAGCTTGAAATCGCCACGCTTGACCTCCAGACCGGTCTGTACCTTGGTCCGTCTCACCAAGGCGTCCAGCAGGCTGCCCTGCCCCCACGCTTCGGGCGCCGACAGGTCGCCCGCCCAAGCCTCGGCGGTCGCGGGCAGGGGAACCAGCCGGGCCCTGGGCTTCTGGGGCAGGCTCTTGAGCAGGGCCTGGATCTTGTCCTTGAGCATGCCGGGTACCAGCCACTCGCAGCGCTCCTCGCTGACCTGGTTAAGCACGAACAGCGGCACCGTGACCGTGAGGCCGTCGCGCGGATGGCCGGGTTCGTGCAGGTAGCTCGCACTGCAATCGACGCCTCCGAGCCGAACCACCTTGGGAAAGGCCTGGGTGGTGATGCCGGCGGCCTCGTGGCGCATCAGTTCGTCGCGGGTCAGCTTGAGCAGCTCGGGCTGGCTGCGCGACGCCTCGCGGTACCAGCGCTCCAGGTCGCGCCCGCTGCACACGCTCGCGGGCAACTGGCTGTCGTAGTAGGCCTGGATGAGTTCGTCGTCGACCAGCACGTCCTGGCGGCGCGACTTGTGCTCCAGTTCCTGCACCTGCGCCAGCAGGCGGCGGTTGGCCGCCAGGAACGGCAGCCGCCGTGCCGCTTCGGGCAGCCAGGTGTCCTCATGCAGGCCGGCCACCAGGGCCTCGCGGATCAGGATCTCGCGGGCACCGGCCGGATCGACCCGGCCGTAGTGCGTGCGGCGCTGGCTGTAGACCACCAGCCCGTACAGCGTGGCGCGCTCGTAGGCCACCACCTCGGCGGCCTTCTTCTCCCAATGCGGCTCCAGCAATTGCTTCTTGAGCAGGTGCCCGGCAACCTGCTCGATCCACTGCGGCTCGATGGTGGCGATGCCGCGGCCGAACAGGCGCGTGGTCTCGACCAGCTCGGCCACGACGATCCAGCGCCCCGGGCGTTTGCTCAGGTGGGCGCCCGGGTGGCGGAAAAACTTGATGCCGCGCGCGCCCAGGTATTCGCCAGTGCTGGTGTCCTCCTCCAGCTTGCAACCCACGTTGCCCAGCAGACCGGCCAGCATGGACAGGTGCAGTTGCTCGTAGCTGGCGGGGGCCGTATTCAGTGACCACTTGTGCTCGGTCACCACGGTGAGCAACTGAATGTGGATGTCGCGCCATTCGCGCACGCGGCGGATGTTGACGAAATTCTGGCGCAGCAGGCTCTCGTACTGTCGGTTGGATAGCTTGTGTTCTCCGTGGCCGCCGCGCGCGTCGTGGATCCACTTCCAGAGCTTGAGGTAGCCCGTGAACTCGCTTTTCTCGTCGTCGAACTTGGCGTGCGCCTGGTCGGCCTGGGCCTGCGCTTCCATGGGCCGGTCGCGCACGTCCTGCACGCTCAGGGCACTGGCAATCACCAGCACCTCCTCCAGCGCGCCGCGGGCCTTGGCCTCCAGGATCATGCGGCCCACGCGCGGGTCCAGCGGCAACTTGGCGAGTTCGCGGCCGATCGGCGTCAGTTCGTTCTGCTCATCGACCGCACCCAGTTCGGCCAGCAGCTGGTAGCCGTCGGCGATGGCGCGGCCCGAGGGCGCCTCCAGGAAGGGAAAGTCCTCCACCACGCCCAGGTGCAGGGACTTCATGCGCAGGATGACACCGGCCAGCGAGCTGCGCAATATTTCGGGGGTGGTGAAACGCTCGCGCCCGGCGAAGTCCTTCTCGTCGTAGAGGCGGATGCAGATGCCGTTGGCCACGCGGCCGCAGCGGCCGGCGCGCTGGTTCGCGGCGGCCTGGCTGATGGGTTCGACCAGCAACTGCTCGACCTTGCTGCGGAAACTGTAGCGCTTGACACGCGCCGTTCCGGCATCGATCACGTAGCGGATGCCGGGCACCGTGAGGGACGTTTCAGCGACGTTGGTGGCCAGCACGATGCGCCGGCCCGTGTGACTGTCGAACACGCGGTCCTGCTCGGCCTGACTGAGGCGCGCGAACAGAGGCAGCACCTCGGCCGAACGGGTGACCGCATGGTGCTGGAGATATTTGCGCAGGTGATCGGCGGCCTCGCGGATCTCGCGCTCGCCGGGCAGGAAGACCAGGATGTCGCCGCTGGCGTTGCCGACCCACAGCTCATCGACCGCGTCGGCGATGGCGTCGTTGAGGTCGTATTCGCGGCTTTCCTCGAACGGGCGCCAGCGCTGCTCCACCGGGTAGGTGCGGCCCGAGACCATGAGTACGGGTGCCGGGCCTTTTCCGCTGGCAAAGTGCCGGGCGAAACGTTCGGCATCGATGGTGGCCGAGGTCACGATGACCTTCAGGTCGGGCCGGCGCGGCAGGATCTGCTTGAGGTAGCCGAGCAGAAAGTCGATGTTGAGGCTGCGCTCGTGCGCCTCGTCGATGATGAGCGTGTCGTAGGCCTGCAGCAGCGGGTCGGTCTGCGTTTCGGCCAGCAGGATGCCGTCGGTCATGAGCTTGACCGAGGCCCCTTTGGAGAGGCGGTCCTGGAAACGGACCTTGTAGCCCACCACTTCGCCCAGCGGGGTGTGCAGTTCCTCGGCGATGCGCCTGGCCACCGAACTGGCGGCGATGCGCCGGGGCTGCGTGTGGCCGATGAGCCGGGGCCGCTCGCCGGGTCGTGCCGGTGCGCCGCGCCCCATGGCCAGGGCGATCTTGGGCAACTGGGTGGTCTTGCCCGAGCCGGTCTCGCCACAGACGATGACCACCTGGTGCGCGCGCAGCGCCGCCTCGATTTCGTGGCGCCGCGCCGACACCGGCAAGGCCTCGGGAAACTCGATTCTCAACTCTGGGGGCTGCAAGTGGCACACTTCGTTCTGATCCGACACCCAGCGATTATCCTTGGGGGCCGACTCCCGAACACCCGAGCAGAACCCGACACGCCCACATGTCCACCGTTTTCAACTTCACCTTCGTGCCCTGGTTCCGCTCGGTGGCGCCCTACATCCACAAGTTCCGCAACCAGACCTTCGTGGTGGGCGTGCCGGGCGAGGCCATTGCCGCCGGCAAACTGCCCAACCTGGCGCAGGACCTGGCGCTGATCCAGAGCATGGGCGTTCGCATCGTGCTCGTGCATGGCTTTCGCCCCCAGGTCAACGAGCAGTTGCAGGCCAAGGGCCACGCGGCGCGCTACCACAACGGCATCCGCATCACCGACGGCGTCGCGCTGGACTGCGCGCAGGAAGCCGCCGGCCAGTTGCGCTACGAGATCGAGGCGGCCTTCAGCCAGGGCCTGCCCAACACCCCCATGGCCGGCGCGACCGTGCGCGTCATTTCGGGCAACTTCATCACGGCACGCCCGGTGGGCATCGTCGACGGCATCGACTTCCAGCACTCGGGCCTGGTGCGCAAGGTGGACGTGGCCGGCATCATGCGCACGCTCGACATGGGCGCGCTGGTGCTGCTGTCGCCGTTCGGCTTCTCGCCCACGGGGGAGGCCTTCAATCTCAGCATGGAGGAGGTGGCCACCAGCGTGGCGATTGCCCTGCAGGCCGACAAGCTCCTGTTCGTGACCGAGATCCCCGGCATCCGCACCCGCCCCCACGAACCCGAAAGCGACGACAACCCGATCGACACCGAACTGCCCGTGGCCCAGGCCGAGAAGATCCTGGCCGAAACCCCACCCAGCCACCTCCCCACCGACACCGCCTTCTACCTCCAGCACTGCGTCAAGGCCTGCAAGGGCGGTGTCGAGCGCAGCCACATCATCCCGTTCGCAGTGGACGGCGCACTCCTGCTGGAGGTCTACGTGCACGACGGCATCGGCACCATGGTGGTGGACGAAAAGCTTGAAAGCCTGCGCGAGGCCACCCCGGACGACGTCGGGGGCATCCTGCAACTCATCGAGCCGTTCGAGAAGGACGGCACCCTCGTCAAGCGCGACCGCACCGAGATCGAGCGCGACATCGGCCACTACACCCTCATCGAGCACGACGGCGTGATCTTCGCCTGCGCGGCGCTCTACCCCTACCCGGAAGCCCGCACGGGGGAGATGGCGGCCCTCACGGTGCTGCCTCAGGCCCAGGGCCAGGGCGACGGCGAGAAGATCCTCAAGCGCATCGAGCAGCGCGCCCGCTACATGGGCCTGGACAGCATCTTCGTACTCACCACGCGCACCATGCACTGGTTCATCAAGCGCGGCTTCCAGCCGGTGGACGCCGACTGGCTGCCCGAAGCACGCAAGCGCAAGTACAACTGGGACCGCCGCAGCAAGGTGCTGGTCAAGAAGCTTTCCTGACCCGCGCCTCGCTCCGCGCCGGTCTTCAGGCCTCGAGCGCCTCTGCCGCCGCCGGCTGCGGGGTGCGGATCAGGTGGTCGAAGGCGCTCAAAGCGGCCTTGGCGCCTTCGCCAGCGGCCACCACGATCTGCTTGTAGGGCACCGTGGTGCAGTCACCGGCGGCGAAGACGCCAGGCACGTTGGTGTGGCCCTTGGCGTCCACCACGATCTCGCCAAAGCGGCTCAGCTCCACCGTGCCCTTGAGCCACTCGGTGTTGGGCACCAGGCCGATCTGGACGAATATGCCTTCCAGCTCCACATGATGCTCGGCGCCGGCCACGCGGTCCTTGTAGCGGATGCCGTTGACCTTGGCGCCGTCGCCGGTGATCTCGGTGGTCTGCGCATTGACGACGATGGTCACGTTCGGCAGGCTCTTGAGCTTGCTCACCAGCACGGCATCGGCCTTGAGCTGGTCGGCGAATTCGATCAGGGTTACGTGCTGCACGATGCCTGCCAGGTCGATGGCCGCCTCCACGCCGGAGTTGCCTCCGCCGATCACCGCCGTGCGCTTGCCCTTGAACAGCGGGCCGTCGCAATGCGGACAGTAGGCCACCCCCTTGTTCTTGTATTCCTGCTCGCCGGGCACGTTCACGTTGCGCCAGCGTGCGCCGGTGGACAGCACCACGCTGCGCGAGCGCAGTACGCCGCCGTTGGCCAGTTGCACCTCGATCAGGCCACCCTCCTGCACGGCGGGCACCAGCCTCACCGCCTGCTGCAGGTTCATGATGTCGACCTCGTAGTGGCGCACCTGGGCCTCCAGCGCGGCGGCGAACTTCGGGCCATCGGTTTCGAGCACCGAGATGTAGTTCTCGATCGCCAGGGTGTCGTTCACCTGGCCACCGAAACGCTCGGCCACCACGCCGGTGCGGATGCCCTTGCGCGCCGCGTAAACCGCAGCGGCCGCACCGGCCGGGCCACCGCCCACCATCAGCACATCGAAGGCGTCCTTGGCACTCAATTTGGCGGCTTCCTTGGCGGTGGCGTTGGTGTCCAGCTTGGCCACGATCTCTTCGACCAGCATGCGGCCCGAGCCGAACACCTGGCCATTCAGGTACACCATGGGCACGGCCATCACCTCGCGGTCGGCCACCTCCTGCTGGTACAGCGCACCGTCGATCACCACCGTCTTCACCCTGGGGTTGAGCACCGCCATCAGGCTGAGTGCCTGCACCACGTCGGGGCAGTTGTGGCAGCTCAGGGACATGTAGACCTCGAAGTGGTAGTCGCCGTCCAGGCCCTTGATCTGCTCGATCACCTCCGGCTCCACCTTGGGCGGGTGTCCGCCCGTCCACAGCAGCGCCAGCACCAGCGAGGTGAACTCGTGCCCCAGCGGCACCGCAGCAAACCGCAGGCTCATGTCGGAGCCCACGCGCCTGAGACTGAACGACGGCTTGCGGGTGTCGTTGCCATCGGTGCGCAGGGTGATCTTGTCGGACAGACCGGCGATGGTCTGGAGCAGTTCCAGCATCTCGCGCGCGCCGGCCGATTCGTCCAGGGACGCGACCAGTTCGAACGGCTGGGTCACACGCTCCAGATAGGCTTGCAATTGGGTTTTGAGGGTTTCGTCGAGCATGGTGTTTCCTGAGTCTATGGTTGTTCCGGATGGGCCGGTCAGGGCCCGTGCAATGAAGAAATTATAGATACTGACTATTGATTTTGTTATTCATTATTTTTAATCTATCAATAGTCAAAATCCATGCAGCCAGCGTCGCGACAAAATGGAAAAAGGGGCGTTGCCACCGGCAACACCCCCTTCCTTGAGCACCCGAATGGGCGGTGCGCAAACTGGCTGCCGGTCAGATCTTGCCCACCAGGTCCAGCGAGGGGGTCAGGGTCTTGGCGCCCTCGTTCCACTTGGCCGGGCAGACCTGGCCGGGGTTGTTGGCCACGTACTGGGCCGCCTTGAGCTTGCGCAGGGTTTCCTTGACGTCACGGGCGATGGCGTTGTCGTGCACTTCCATCGTCTTGATCACGCCTTCGGGGTTGATGATGAAGGTGCCGCGCAGCGCCAGGCCCTCTTCGGGGATGTGCACGCCAAAGGCGTTGGTCAGCTGGTGGGTGGGGTCACCGACCAGGGGGAACTGTGCCTTGCCCACGGCGGGGGAGGTCTCGTGCCACACCTTGTGCGAAAAGTGGGTATCGGTCGTGACGATGTAGACCTCGGCGCCGGCCTTCTGGAATTCGACGTAGTTGTCGGCGGCGTCTTCCACTTCGGTCGGGCAGTTGAAGGTGAAGGCGGCCGGCATGAAGATCAGCACAGACCACTTGCCGTGCAGGTCTTTCTCGGTCACCTCGATGAACTTGCCTTGCTTGTAGGCCTGTGTCCTGAAGGGCTGGACCTGGGTGTTGATGAGAGACATGGTGATTTCCTTTCTGTGAAGTGGATGGAAGCGATGATCCGTGAAAACCCTTGAATTATAGATCAAGACTATTTAAAAACATTATCGATAGTTTATATCAGGCCGATAGCCTGACCCTTGCCCACGGCCGTATGGCGGAAAATGGACGATCCGCTCCATGCTGCCCCCACGGCGCCGATCACCCCACCGCCTTGTTAGACACAATGCCCCCCCCTTCGACCCGCAATGCCCTGGTGGCCGCCTTGGTGGTTTTGGCGCATGCGGCCGTCGTCTGGCTGTGGCTGACACAGCCGACAGCGGCACCTCCACAAACCGCCCAGGCAATTCGGGCCGAGCTTCTCGCACCGGCACCACGTCCCGCCCTCCCGACGAGCACCCTGCCCCCCCCAGATACCACCTCGCCCCCGGCCAAGGACGTCCAGGTCCCGGTGCCTGCCGATCGGCCCAACCATCGGATACCACCTCTGGCTCCACCCGCCCCCGCAGTGCCACAGACGCCGGTGCCAGCCGTTGCAGGCCCGACCGAGCCTGCCGAACAGCCACGCCCCCTGAAGTCTGCGGATCTGGCGGCAGCGCCCGCCGCTCTCCCATCCGCGCCAGCCCGACCTGCAACCTCTGAAGCCGGTCCACCCACCCAGGAAGCTGCCCCTGCCCCCGTCCAGCCACCTTCGGCCCGGGCCGAGCATCTGCACAACCCGAAGCCGGCCTACCCGCCCCTGAGCAAACGGCTCGGCGAGCAGGGTCGGGTGGTCGTTCGGGCGCGTATCGAGGTCGACGGCACGGCCTCCGAAGCCGAGGTCCACACCTCCAGCGGCTACGATCGGCTGGATCGGGCAGCGCGGCAGACCGTCCTGCACTGGCGCTACGTGCCCGGCACACGCAACGGCGTGCCCGAGGCCATGTGGTTCAACGTTCCCATTCAATTCGTTCTGGAGTAAACACACACCATGGAAACACCACTCGGCCTGAACCACTTCTGGCAGCAAGGCGACTGGGTCACACGCACCGTGGCCCTGATCCTGCTGGGCATGTCGGTCGCCACCTGGATCGTGATCGCCGTCAAGGCCCTGAATCTGCGCCGCCACAGGGCGCAGGCCAGGGCCTGCGAAGCCTTCTGGCACAGCAACGACTTCGCCGAAGGCCTGCACAAGCTGGGCGACGAAAGCGACAACCCCTTTCGCCAGCTCGCGCTGCAGGGCCGCGACGCCACCCGCCACCTGCTGCGCGAGGACGGCGAACGCCCGCGCCAGCTGCACGACAGCCTGGATGCCAGCGACTGGATCACCCGCGAACTGCGCAACGCGATCGATCACTTCACCACGGGCCTGCAGTCGGGTCTGGGTATCCTGGCCTCTGTCGGCTCCACCGCTCCCTTCGTCGGCCTGTTCGGCACCGTATGGGGCATCTACCATGCGCTGCTGGGCATAGGCCGCTCGGGCCAGGCCAGCATTGACCAGGTCGCCGGCCCCATCGGCGAGGCGCTCATCATGACCGCGCTGGGCCTGGCGGTGGCCATCCCGGCCGTCCTGGGCTACAACGCGCTGGTGCGTGGCAACAAAGGGCTGCTGCACCAACTCAACCGCTACGCACACGACCTGCACGCCTACTTCGTGACGGGCGCGCGCGTCACGGCCACGGGCGACGGCCAGGTCCTGCCCATCCGCAAAACCTGAGGCCTTCGACCATGGCGTTCACTTCCTCACAGGATGACGACAGCGACGTCCTCAGCGAGATCAACATGATCCCGCTGATCGACGTGATGCTGGTGCTGCTGATCGTCTTCATCATCACCGTGCCGGTGATGAAACACTCCGTCAACGTCGACCTGCCCCGCGCTTCCAGCCAACCCAGCGAGGACAAGCCCGACGCCGTGCGCCTGAGCATCGACGCCGATGGCCTCTACCACTGGAACGAGACCCCCGTCGATGACGCCGCGCTGCGCGAGCGGCTCGACGCCGCCGCCCGCCAGGTGCCGCCCCCGGAACTGCACATCCGGGGCGACAAGGCCGCGCGTTACGAGCGCGTGGCCCAGGCCATGGCGGCGGCCCAGAGCGCCGGTGTGACCCGGATCGGCTTCGTCACCGAACCATGAGGCACCGCCTGCCTTTCAGTCGCTCACAACCCCAACGCCGCAATCCCGGCCTTGGCGATCTGGGCGTCCTCGTTCGACTTGACCCCGCTGACGCCGACGGCGCCGATGCACTGGCCGTCCTTGATGATGGGCACCCCGCCTTCGAGCAGCCCCTCGATGCCCGGCGCGCTCAGGAACGACACCCGGCCCTGGTTGACCACATCCTCGTAGATCTTGCTCTCGCGGCGGCCCAGCGCGGCCGTGTGGGCCTTGGCCGGGGCGATATGGGCCGAGACGGCGGCCGCGCCATCGAGGCGTTGCAGCCACAGGAGGTGGCCACCATCGTCCACGATGGCGATCGTCACGGCCCAGCCGTTCTGCAGGGCCTCGGCCTCGGCGGCGGCGGCGATGGACTTGACGTCGGCCAGTTCGAGCACGGCTTTGTTTTTCATGAACTTTTCCTTTCAACAGTGACTCTGAGTACAGCGCAGGCACAAGCTTAAACGTTTCCCGTCCCCGGACCGGGGGCCATTACCGGTACGGCGGTCAAAAGAACGTTGACGCCTCATGGCGGTTTTCCGCCCGGCATGGCTTGGTGCAAACGCTTTTAGAATGGATCCATCTTTTCGAGGAGAAACCGAACATGACCCAGCAAACCCAGACGTATGGCCGCTTCGGCACCACGGTAGCCGTGCAGCAACGCAACAAGGTTTTGCGCAATACCTACTGGCTGCTCGCGCTGAGCATGCTGCCCACGGTGCTGGGCGCCTGGATCGGCGTGGCCACCGGCATCACCGCCTCGCTCACCGGCGGCATGGGCCTGATCGTGTTCCTGGGCGGCGCCTTCGGCTTCATGTTCGCCATCGAAAAGACCAAGAACTCGGCCGCCGGGGTGCCCGTGCTGCTGGCCTTCACCTTCTTCATGGGCCTGATGCTCTCGCGCCTGCTGGCCATGGTGCTGGGCTTTGGCAACGGCTCGCAGCTCATCATGACGGCCTTCGGCGGCACGGCCGGCGTGTTCTTCGTGATGGCCAACCTCTCGACCGTCATCAAGCGCGACCTCGAAGGCCTGAGCAAGTGGCTGTTCATGGGCGCCATCGTGCTGCTGATCGGCGGGATCATCAATGTCTTCGTGGGCAGCCCCATCGGCATGGCCGTCCTCAGCGTCATGGCCATCGGCATCTTCAGTGCCTTCATGCTGGTCGACCTCAAGCGCATCGTCGACGGCGGCGAAACCAACTACATCAGCGCCACGCTGGGCCTGTACCTGAGCATCTACAACGTGTTCCAGAGCCTGCTGATGCTGCTGGGCCTGTTCGGCGGCGAGCGCGACTGAACGCTCCCCAACCCCCGAAAGGGCTCTGCGGAGCCCTTTTTCATTGCGCCTCCGTCAAGTTCTTCCCCCCACTGCCGAAAACCGTTACATGCAGGTCCTCCATCACCGTTTCCATCGGCTTGCCCGCCTGACTCTCGCCCTGAGCGTTCCGCTGGTGCTTGCCGGCTGTGACATGCTGGGGCTGGAGACCGCGCCCCAGATCGCCGAACGCAAGAACGCCGAGGGGCGCGCCATCGGCAGCGCCTGCCGCCACGCCGTGCGCAGCATCGAGGACTGTTACAGCAGCAACCCGAAAGCCCCCAAGGCGGCCATTTTCGAAGGCTGGCGAACGATGGACGAGTACATGCGCGAGAACAACATCGAGGGCATGCCGTACAGCCGCCAGGCGCCCCCCGTCATCACGGAAACCCGCTCGGGCGAACCCGTGGCCACCGGCACGCCACCTGCTGCGGGCGGTGCCGCACCCGCCATCAACCTGCCGCCGCGGCCTTCGGTGGTTCCGCGCCCGAACTGAGGCGCGACGGCCTCAGGCCGTGCAACGGTCGAAAACAGCGATGCTTTCCACGTGCGCCGTGTGCGGGAACATGTTCACCACCCCCGCGGCCGAACAGCGGTAGCCGGCCTGGTGTACCAGCAGACCGGCGTCGCGCGCCAGCGTGGCCGGGTTGCAGCTCACATAGACGATGCGTTGTGGCGGCGTCCATGGCAAACCTTCGGAGGTACAGGCGTGTGCCCCGCCCTCCAGCTGGCGCTGGTGCAGGTCGGCCAGCGCCTTGGCCAGGGCAAAGGCGCCTTCGCGCGGGGGATCGACCAGCCATTTGTCGGCCACGCCATCGGCCACCAGGGCCTCGGGCGTCATCTCGAACAGGTTGCGCGCCACGAAGTGGGTCGGCGCCAGCCCTGCGCACCGGGCCTGATTGAGCGACAGGTTCTCGCGAGAGCGCGCCACCAGGGCGGCGCTGCCCTCGATGCCCAGCACCTCGCCGGCCTGTGTCGCCAGGGGCAGCGTGAAGTTGCCCAGGCCGCAGAACCAGTCGATCACCCGCTCGTTCCGGGCGGGCGCCAGCAACCGCAAGGCGCGCGCCACCAGCACCCGGTTGATGTAGGGGTTGACCTGGGTGAAGTCGGTCGGCCTGAAGGGCATCACCACGCCGAATTCGGGCAGGGCGTAGGACAGGCCCAGGTCGGCATCGTCGCGGGGCTCGAACGCGTCGAGCAAGTGCACGGTGTCGGGCCCCTTGGGCTGCAGCCACCACTGCAGGCGCACGCCGCCGGCACTGTGGCGGCGTGCAAAATCGCGCAGGCGCTGCAGGTCGGAATCGCTCAAGGGCTCCAGGTGGCGCAGCACCAGCGCGGTGACGGTGTCGCCACAGGCCAGCTCGATCTGCGGGCAGGTCTCGCGCGCCTCCATGCCGTGCACCAGCTCCCGCAGCGGCACGAGCATCGCGCTCACGTGGGGGGGGAGCACGGGACAGACGCGCATGTCGGCCACATAGCGGCTCTTGCGTTCATGGAACCCGACCAGCACCTCGCCCTTCTTGACCACATAGCGCACCGACAGGCGGGCCCGGTAGCGGTAACCCCAGGCGGGCCCGGCGATCGGCCGCAGCAGGGTCTCGGGCCTGACCTTGGCCAGGTGCCAGAGGTTGTCTTCCAGAACCCGTTGCTTGACGGCGACCTGCGCACCGGGCTCCAGGTGCTGCATCTTGCAGCCACCGCACGCCCCGGCGTGCAGGCCGAAGTGCGGACAGGCGGGCCTGACGCGCAGGGGCGACTCGCGGTGGATATCGGTCAGGCTGGCCTGCTCCCACTGGTTCTTGCGGCGGTGGGTCTGTGCGCTGACCCATTCCCCCGGCAAGGCGCCGTCGATGAACACCACCTTGCCATCCGGCCTGCGGGCCACGCCCTGGGCGTCGAGGTCCATGGACTGGACCTCAAGCCATCCTTCGGGCAACACGGCCTCAGGACCGGCGCCGGTGGCCGTGTCCGTGTGTTCGGCAGCCATCAGCGGGGGGGCAGGTGCCGCAGCGGATCGACCGGCTTGCCCTGGCGGCGGACCTCGAAGTGCAGTTTCACCCGGTCGGTGTCGCTGCTGCCCATCTCGGCAATCCGTTGCCCCTGGCGCACCATCTGGTCTTCGCGCACCAGCAGGGCCTGGTTGTGGGCGTAGGCGGTCAGGTAGGTGTTGTTGTGCTTGAGGATCAGGAGGTTGCCATAGCCCCGCAAGCCGGCACCGGCATAGACCACGCGGCCATCGGCCGCAGCCATGACCGGCTCTCCGGGTCGCCCGCCAATGCCGACGCCCTTGTTGCGCGCCTCATCGAAGCTGTCGATCACCGGGCCATTGGCCGGCCAGATGAAGGCGATCTCTTCGGCCCCCGCAGGGACTGGCTGAGCGGGGGCCGCAGGGGAGCTGGCCGGGGCGGTGGCGGTGGTGGAACTGCTCAGGGGTCGCTCCTGCACGCTGCCGCTGCTCACCGCGCTGGTGGCAGGCCCTGTCGGGGCCGACGCAGCGGTTGCCGTCGGCGCGGGGCCCACGGGCGGCACAACACGCAGCACCTGCCCCACCACGATCTGGTTGGCATCTGCAATGCCGTTCCAGGCCTGAATGTCGCGCCAGTTCTGGCCTGTCTCGAGGCCGATGCGGATCAGGGTGTCGCCAGGGCGCACGCTGTAGTACCCGGGCTTGCCGGCGTTCTCGGCGCCCGGCGGCAAGGCCTGCTGGGCGACGGTACCGGATGCACGCGCGGTGCGGTCCTCCACCGGCGCACGTTGCGTCGGCGTGCGCAGCACGCTGCAGGCCGACAGCAGTGCCACCGCCATGAGCGTGGTGGCCAGCAACGGCAGCCGCCGCGAATGCCCGCTCACTGCCTGCAAACGGCGCTTGCCCGCGCCAGGAATGGTTTGCCCCATGGATGTACCTCACCTGCCAATCAAAAAGTCCCGTCCGCGAAGGTCAGGCCACGCCCGATTTTAGGGGCACGAAGTGCACCGCCTCCAGGATCTGCCGGACATACCCCTGCGCCGTCCGGTCGACCACCACCAGACTCTGTCGTCCCGGCTCGAGCTGCGCCGGCGCCACCAGGCGCCCACCGACGGCCAGTTGGTCGAGCCAGGGCTGCGGAATGGCCTCGCCACCGGCGGCGGCCACGATGCCCGCATACGGTCCACCGGCAGGGTAGCCCAGCATGCCATCGCCCAGGATCAGGTGCACGTTCGGTATCCGCAAGGGGCGCAGGTTCTCGCGCGCCTTCTCGTGCAGGCCCCGCAGGCGTTCCATGCTGTAGACCTCGCGGCCCAGGTGGGCCATCAGCGCGGCCTGGTAGCCGCAACCGGTGCCGATCTCGAGCAGCCGCCCCAGGGGCAGCTCCCGCCCTTCGCACAGCAGGGCCAGCATCCGCCCCACGACGCTGGGCTTGGAAATCGTCTGGCCCAGCCCGATGGGCAGGCTGGTGTCTTCGTAGGCCTGGGTCACCAGGGCCGAATCGACGAAACGGTGCCGCTCGACCGCGCCGAGCGCCTTGAGCACGGCCGGATGCGCCAGCCCCTGCTCGGCCAGCTTGCGGACCATGGCCGCGCGCACCGCCTGCGAGTCGAGCCCGACACCGGCGGGTACAGGCCGCGCTGGCGCAGCGGCCGCGGGCCGTGAGACCGCACCGCCGGCCAGCGGCGCGGGGGCCGGTCGAGGAGCCGTCGCCCGGGCCGGCGCCACCGGCGCACCCGTGATCAGCCGGGCGGGAAACGACGGGCGCGGCCTGGGCGCACCGGCGCCCGGCGGAGGGGGCAGCTTGCGATCCACCCCGTCACCCTGCCCTGGACGCGGCACCAAGCTGCGCCGCTGTCTGCGCCCAGTAGGGCAGGCGGGCATGGTCGGTCAGATCGATCTGCAGCGGCGTGATCGAGGCATAGCCACTGGCCGTGGCGTGGAAGTCGGTGCCTTCGGCATCGTCCTTGGCCGGCCCGGCCCCGCCGATCCAGTACATCGTCTCACCCCTGGGGCTCACCTGCGTGATGACCTGCTCGGCCGCATGCCGGCGGCCCAGGCGGGCCACCTTGAAGCCCTTGACGTCCTGCAGCGGAATGTCTGGAACGTTCACATTGAGCAGCCAGGGCTGGACATGGCCGGCCCTGGCCGCCTCGCTCATGGCCATGATGGAGGGCGCCAGCGTGGACACCAGATCGCGCGCCAGGGCGGCGGCCGTGGGCAGGTGGGTCCAGCCCTTTTCGGTCAGCGAAAAGGCAATGGCCGGCACCCCGAACAGGTAGCCCTCCATGGCCGCGCCCACGGTGCCGGAGTAGATGGTGTCGTCGCCCATGTTGGCGCCGTTGTTGATGCCCGAGACGACCAGGTCGGGGCGGTAGCCCAGCATGCCCGTCAGGGCAATGTGGACGCAGTCGGCCGGCGTGCCGTTGACGTAGCGCACGCCATCGGCGGCGGTGTGCACGTACAGCGGCGAATGCAGCGTCAGGGCGTTGGACTTGGCGCTGTTGTTGTGCTCGGGCGCCACCACCTCGACCTGCCCGAGGTCGGCCAGTGCCTGGTGCAGCGCGCGCAGGCCCGGGGCCTGGAAGCCATCGTCGTTGGACAGGAGTATCTTCATTGCCAGCCATTGTAGGTGCTGCCCCCCGCCCCGCGCGGCGTCCCGGGCGGGACAGCCTGGCGCGCCCACCCGCTGGAACCGGGCCGACGGCCTGCCTATCATGGCGCCATCACCGAAACGCACACAAGGAGAACCCGCATGCACGCCTGGCTCTGTGAAAACCCCGTCGGGGTCGATGCCCTCACCTGGAAGGAACTGCCCACCCCCACGCCCGGGACGGGCGAGGTGCTGATCGAGATCGCTGCGGCCAGCCTCAACTTCCCGGACCTGCTGATCGTCCAGAACAAGTACCAGATGAAGCCGCCCCTGCCCTTTGTGCCCGGCTCGGAGTTTGCCGGTCGCGTGGTGGTGCTGGGCGAAGGCGTGACCGGCCTGCAGGTCGGCCAGCCCATCGCCTGCCTGCCCGGCACGGGCGGCTTCGGCACCCACGCCGTGGTCCCGGCGGCGGCCTGCATGCCGCTGCCCGAGGGCTTCAACCTGGTCGACGCCGCCGCCTTCATCATGACCTACGCCACCTCGCACCACGCCCTGATCGACCGGGGTGCCCTGCAGCCGGGCGAGACCGTCCTGGTGCTGGGCGCCGCCGGCGGCGTGGGCACGGCCGCCATCCAGATCGCCAAGGCCGCCGGCGCGCGCGTGATCGCCGCCGCCTCCAGCGACGACAAGTGCGAACTGTGCCGCCAGGCCGGTGCCGACGCCACACTGAACTACACCGAACACGCCCCCGCAGGCAGCTTCCGCGACGAGATCAAGCGGCTCACCGACGGCAAGGGCCCCGACGTCGTCTACGACCCGGTGGGTGGTGCCTTTGCCGAACCGGCCTTCCGTTCCATTGCCTGGCGCGGCCGCTATCTGGTGATCGGCTTCGCGGGCGGCCCCATCCCCAGCCTGCCGCTGAACCTGGCCCTGCTCAAGGGCGCCTCCATCGTCGGGGTGTTCTGGGGCGACTTCGCCCGCCGCGAGCCCGAGGCACAGGCCCGGATGATGCAGACCCTGGCCCAGTGGTACCTGCAGGGCAAGGTCAAGCCCGTGATCGACCGCACCCTGCCCATGTCCGAACTCAAGGCCGCCTACGCCCTCATGGGCAGCCGCCAGGTCAAGGGCAAGCTGGTCATGGTCAACCAGGACTAGAATCCGACCCCGACCATCCGGTCTTTTTTGTTCAACCGTCGCCAGGGGAGTCCCACGAGGGACTGAGAGTGCGCCACGTCCGGCGCAGACCCTGGAACCTGATCCGGCTCATACCGGCGGAGGAAGCGCGACATGCCATACGCTACGGCGGCCGTCCTGGGTGCGGCCTTGATTTTCTTTGTCTGGATCGGCCTCAAGGCCCGCCTGCCCGGCACCGATCTCGACGAATACCTCACCGCCCGGAACTCGCAAGGCGCTTCGGCGCTCGGGCTGTCCTTCCTGGCCTCCGGGCTGGGCGCCTGGATCCTGTTCGCACCGCCGGAAGTCGGCGCCTTCGTCGGCCCGGTCGCCGTGGCCGGATACGCCTTGGGGGCTGCCCTGCCGTTCGTGGTGCTGGCCTGGTGTGGCCCGGCCATCCGCCAGCGCCTGCCCCAGGGGCGCAGCATCGGCGAATACGCCCAGGCGCGCTTCGGCACCGGCCTGCGGCACTGGGTGTCCTTGATCTCGGTGCTCTACATGCTGTGCTTCCTCACGGCCGAGCTCACCGCCATCGGCGCGATCACGGCCATGCTGTCGGGTCTGCCTGGCAGCGTGGCGGTCGTGGGCGTCGCACTGGCCACGCTGCTCTACACGGCCTGGGGCGGCCTGCGCGCCAGCCTCATGACCGACCGCTGGCAGGCCTGGCTGCTGCTGGCGCTGCTGCTGATCGTGCTGGTCGTGGCCCTGCCCGCCCTGCCGGCCGGCACGTTCGACGCCGCGCTGCCTTCGGCCCCGCTGGGCGACGCGCTCTCGGTGGCGCTGACGCTGGTGATCGCCGTGACGGCGGCCAACCTGTTCCACCAGGGCTACTGGCAGCGCGTCTGGTCGGCCCGCAGCGACCGCGCCCTGGGCCAGGGCGCCTGGCTCGGCGGCGCCATCACCGTGCTGGTGGTGGCGGTGGTCGGTGGTCTGGGCGTGCTGGCTGCGGCCTCCGGCCAGGACCTCGGCCAACCCCCCATCCCCTTCTTCGCCCTGCTGTCGGGCGCGCCGGCCTGGCTGGCACTGCCCACCCTGCTGCTGGCTGTCGCGCTGGTGGCTTCCTCGGTCGACACCCTGCAGAACGGCATCGCCTCGCTGGCCGCAACCTCGCGTCCCGGCCTGACCCTCACCACCGCGCGCTGGATCACCGTGCTGCTGATGGTGCCCGTGGTGCTGGTGGCGCTGCAGGGCCTCTCGGTGCTGCGCCTGTTCCTGATCGCCGACCTGCTCTGTGCCACGGCCGTGGTCCCGGTGCTGCTGGGCCTGTGGCACCGCATGACGCCGCGCGCCGCCATGGCGGGCTCGCTGGCGGGCCTGCTGGGCGCTGTTGTGCCGGGCTGGGTGGGCCAGGGCAGCCTGAGCGCCGGCCTGCTGGCCGCCAGCTTCCCCGGCAGCATCCCCACGCTGGCCCCGTTCCTGGGCGCCCTGGTGGCCTCCACCGCCGTCAGCCTCGCACTGGCCTGGGCCCGCCCCGCGATCCGTTGAACCGGCGTACGCCGCCGGGCTTTGCGTCTTCGCTTTCGCGCAGGCCGACGGCGGCATCCCCGTTTTCCGTCCCAGGCTCGCGGGCCCATGGGCCGGTTCACCTGAACCGCTTCGTCAACATCCGTCTGGGTACGCCTGCCCTGTGGCCACCGCGAATCGGGACTGCACCCGTGAACGCCACCATCGACCTGTGAGGGATACCAGGGTGTGCCTGCCCGTGCGCTCGGGCATCACTTCGGAGGTGGGCGGTTCGGGCAGGTGGGTGCCGTCCCGATTCGCGGTTGCCACAAGATCGGGCATGCCCTCGCGGTGTTGACGCAGCTCCGGTGGCGTGCCGATGACGTTCACCCGCGAGCCTGGGACAGCGCCCGCCTGTCCGGGCCGCCCGCCTCTGCCCACCCCCGCCTGTCCAAGGCAGAAGGAATTTTCAAGGGCGAAGCCGCTCAGACGTGGAGCAGCAGGAAACGGCGCTCCCAGGGGCTGACCACGTCGAAGTACTCGCTGTACTCGGCCTCCTTGATGGCGCTGTAGGCCTGGATGAAAGAGTCGCCGAACAGGTCGGACAGGGGCTGACAGGTCTTGAGCCGCTCGATCGCGTCGTCCAGGTGCCGGGGCAGCTGGTGGGGCTGCTCATAGGCGCTGCCCGAAGTGGGCGCGGTGGGCTGCAGCGACTGCTTCATGCCCAGGTAGCCGCAGGCCAGACTGACCGCCATGGCCAGATAGGGGTTCACATCCACCCCGGCCAGGCGGTTTTCGACCCGGCGCGCCTCGGGATCGGAATGCGGCACCCGCAGGCCGCAGGTGCGGTTGTCGTACCCCCAGCTCAGGTTGATGGGAGCGGACGTGAACCGCGACAGCCGGCGGTAGGAGTTCACGTAGGGAGCGAAGATCGCCGTGGCCGCAGGCAGATAGGTCTGCAGGCCCCCGATGTAATGGTGGAACGCGTCAGACGGTGTGCCATCGGGTCGGCTGAACAGGTTGTGCCCGCCGTCGAGCGCCAGCACGCTCTGGTGGATATGCATGGCGCTGCCGGGTTGCCCCTGCATCGGCTTGGCCATGAAGGTCGCGTACATCTGGTGGCGTATGGCCACCTCGCGCACCGTGCGCTTGAACAGGAACACCTGATCGGCCAGGGACAGCGCATCGCCGTGGTCGAGGTTGATCTCCATCTGCGCGGTGCCCATCTCGTGGATCAGGGTGTCGAGCTGTATGCCCTGGGCCTCGCACCAGTCGTACATAACGTCGAAGATGTCGTCGTACTCGTTGACCGAATCGATCGAGTAGCTCTGCATGCCCGCCTCGGTCCGCCGCGTGCGGCCCACCGGGGGCTTGAGGGGGATGTCCTCGTCGGGCTCGACCTGCACCAGATAGAACTCCATCTCGGGGGCGACCACGGGCTTCCAGCCTTCGGCCTCGTACAGCCCCAGCACGCGCCGGAGCACGTTGCGCGGCGACAGCTGGAAATCCGTGCCATCGAAACGCCGGCAGTCGTGGATGAGCTGTGCCGTCGGCTCCTTGGCCCAGGGCACAGGGCGCAGGGTGGAGGCATCGGGCACGAGCAGCATGTCGCCATCGGCCACCGAGGTGAAATCCTCTTCCGGATAGTCGCCGGTGACGGTCATGGTCAGCACCGCCTCGGGCAGGCGCAGCCCCACGGCGGGGTTGTACTTGTGGCGCGGCACGATCTTGCCGCGCGCCTGCCCCGCCATGTCGGGGATCAGGCATTCGACTTCGGTGATGCGGTGCTCGTCCATCCATTGCTGGATCTGCCGGACCTGGCTGGCGGTGGAATCGTTGGACATGCGCTGGGATATACCGGTGGTGGGCAATACCGCGACTGTAAGGCCGGACGACCTGCGTGCGGGTGCCTCTTGCGTGGCGTCGGAAGGGGCCAGTGGGGTGCGCGACTGCATTTGGACCGATTTCGGGTTATGGTTGAGGTTTTCACTCCAACGAACGCGACGCGAGACACCCATGGACATGAAGACCTCCCCCCTGTCCCAGCTCAAGGACCCTTCCCTGCTCAAGACCGACGCCCTGATCAACGGCGAATGGGTCAAGGGCGCCAGCCGCTTCGACGTGCTCGACCCGGCCACCGGCCACAAGCTGGCCGACGTGGCCAACCTGGGCCCGGCCGACGCCGAGGCCGCCATTGCCGCAGCCAACGCCGCCTGGCCAGCCTGGAAGGCCAAGACCGCCAAGGAGCGCAGCATCATCCTGCGCAAGTGGTACGACCTGCTCATGGCCAACGTGGACGACCTGGGCCGCCTCATGACCGCCGAGCAGGGCAAGCCCCTGCCCGAGGCCAAGGGCGAGGTTGCCTACGGCGCCAGCTTCGTCGAGTGGTTCGCCGAAGAGGCCAAGCGCGTCAACGGCGAGACCCTGCCCCAATGGGACAACAACCGCCGCCTGCTGGTGCTCAAGCAGCCCATCGGCGTGTGCGCGGCCATCACGCCCTGGAACTTCCCGCTGGCCATGATCACGCGCAAGGTGGCGCCGGCGCTGGCCGCCGGCTGCCCGGTGATCATCAAGCCGGCCGAACTCACGCCGCTGACGGCGCTGGCCGCGGCCGAACTGGCCATGCGCGCGGGCATTCCGGCCGGGGTGCTCAACCTGCTCAGCGCCGACAGCGACAACTCCATCGCCATCGGCAAGGTGCTGTGCGCCAGCGACGTGGTGCGCCACCTGAGCTTCACCGGCTCCACCGAGGTCGGCCGCATCCTGATGGCGCAATCGGCCCCCACGGTGAAGAAGCTCTCGCTGGAACTGGGCGGCAACGCCCCCTTCATCGTGTTCGACGACGCCGATGTGGACTCCGCCGTCGAAGGCGCGTTTGCCAGCAAGTACCGCAACGCGGGCCAGACCTGCGTGTGCTCCAACCGCCTCTACGTGCAGGAAGGGGTGTACGAGGAGTTCGTGACCAAGTTCGCCGCCAAGGTGAAGACCGCCAAGGTGGGCAACGGCTTCGAGGACGGTGTCAACCAGGGCCCGCTGATCGAGGAGGCGGCGCTGCAGAAGGTGCAGCGCCACGTGGACGACGCCGTGGCCAAGGGTGCGCGCGTGCTCGCTGGCGGCAAGCGCCTGGCCGGCCAGTTCTTCGAGCCCACGGTGGTGGCAGACGCCACCGCCGACATGCTGTGCGCCCGCGAAGAGACCTTCGGTCCCTTCGCCCCGGTGTTCAGGTTCAAGACCGAACAGGAAGCCATCGATGCGGCCAACAACACCGAGTTCGGCCTGGCCAGCTACTTCTACAGCCGCGACGTGGGCCGCATCTTCCGCGTCAGCGAGGCGCTGGAATACGGCATGGTGGGCGTCAACGTGGGCATTCTGGCCACCGAGCACGTACCCTTCGGCGGCGTGAAACAGTCGGGCCTGGGCCGCGAGGGGTCGCACTTCGGCATGGACGACTACGTGGAAATCAAGTACGTCTGCCTGGGCGACATCCTGAAATAAGCCGAACAGGCCAACGCCCACCCCTGCCGATGCCGCGCTCAGTGAGCGCGGCATCGTCGCTTCAGGCGGTACCGGTCCGCACCTTCTGGTGGGTCATGTAGAACAGGATGGGCACCGCCGCCCGCCCCACCAGCAGCGCGGCGATCTCGCCCGCCATCAGCGACAGGGCCAGGCCCTGGAAGATCGGGTCGAACAGGATCACCGCCGAGCCGACCACCACGGCCGAGGCCGTGAGCACCATGGGCCTGAAGCGCACCGCGCCCGCGTCGATCACGGCCTCGCGCAACGGCATGCCCTGTGACATGCGCAGCTTGATGAAGTCCACCAGGATGATCGAATTGCGTACGACGATGCCTGCGCCCGCGATGAAACCGATCATCGAGGTGGCCGAGAAGAAGCTGCCCATCAGGGCATGCGCCGGCAGGATGCCGATCAGCGAGAACGGGATCACCGACATGATGATGAGCGGCACCTTGTACGAGTCGAACCAGGCCACCATCAGGATGTAGATCAGCACCAGCACGCCCGCGAAGGCCAGCCCGAGATCGCGGAAGACCTCGTAGGTGACATGCATCTCGCCGTCCCACTTGATGGCGTAGCGGTGGTCGGTGAAGGGCTGGCTGGCGAAGTAGATGTCAAGCCCGGGCCGCTCACCTGCGTTCGGCTGCAGGGCCTTGATCCTGTCCCACACCGACTGGATCGCATAGACCGGGCTTTCGATGGAGCCCGCCACGTCGGCCAGCACATACGAGACCGGCATGAGGTTCTTGTGCGAGATCGGCTGATCGATCACGGCCTCGGACGCCCCCATCATCTCGCCCAGGGGAATGAAGCGCTGGTCGCGCCCACGCACCGGCAACGACAGGATGTCGTCCACGGAGGAGCGTTCCGCCTCGGACAGCCGCAGCCGGATGTCGACCTGCTCGCGCTCGCGCGGGTCGTGCAGCACGCCGGCCGTGCGGCCGTTGAGACCGATGCTGAGGTTCTTGGCGCACATTTCGGGGTCGATGTGGTTGAGCGCCGCCTTGTCGGCATCGACCTCGAAGACCAGCTTGCGCTGCGGGTGCACCAGGCAGGTGTCGACGTCCACCACGCCCTCGGTCGAAAGGAAGATGGCCTCGATCTCCCGGGTCAGGCGCACCCGCCCCGCTTCGTCGGGGCCGTAGACCTCGGCCACCAGGGTCTGCTGCACCGGCGGGCCCGGCGGTACCTCGGCCACCTTGATCCGTGCGGCGTGGCGTTGCGCGATGGGCTCGATCACCTCGCGCACCCGCTTGGCGATGTCGTGGCTCTGCTCGCTGCGCAGGTGGCGTTCGACCAGATTGACCTGCAGGTCGGCCACGGCCGAGCCGCGGCGCAGGTAGTAGCGGCGTATCAACCCGTTGAAGTTGAACGGCGAAGCCGTGCCTGCGTAGACCTGCACATCCCGCACCTCGTCAAACGCCGTGATGGCGCGCGCCAGTTCACGCCCCACCGCCTCGGTGCGCTCCAGGGGCGTGCCTTCGGGCATGTCGATGATGACCTGAAACTCGTTCTTGTTGTCGAAGGGCAGCATCTTGACCTTGACCGCCCCCGACGAGATCAGCAGCACCGCCCCGCCCAGCAGGCCGCACACCACCACCAGGAACAGGACCTGGTAGCGCACCTGGCTCAGCAGCAACGACATGATCTGGCGGTAGGAGCGGGTCAGACGGCCTTCCTCGCCGTCTTCGTCGTGCCCCGACCCCACCACACGCCGGTACAGCCTGACCACAGAATCCAGCGCGGGGAAACGGCCTGCGGGAGTGGCGTGGCCGGGCCCGTGCACCGCCTGCTTGAGCACCCGCGCCGCCACCCAGGGGGTGAGCACGAAGGCGACGATCATGGACACCAGCATGGCCAGACTGGCGCCCACCGGAATGGGCCGCATGTAGGGCCCCATGAGGCCGCTGACCAGCGCCATCGGCAGGATCGCCACGATCACCGCCAGGGTGGCCAGGATCAGGGGACTGCGCACCTCGTTGACCGCCTCGGTCACGACGGTCGAAATCGGGCGCCCCTTGTTTTCGGGCTTGCGCAGGTGGCGCACGATGTTCTCGACGTCGACGATCGGGTCGTCGACCAGGATGCCGATGGAGAAGATCAGCGCGAACAGCGTGATGCGGTTGAGGGTGTAGCCCAGGAAATAGAAGGCGCTGAGCGTGAGCGCCAACGTCACGGGTATGGCCACCGCCACCACCAGCGATTCGCGCCACCCCAGCGACAGGGCGATCAGCAGCGTCACCGAAACCACCGCGATCCCCATGTGGAACAGCAGCTCGTTGGACTTCTCGGTGGCGGTGTGGCCGTAGTCGCGGGTCACCTCGATGTGGACGTCGTCGGGAATGATGCGCCCCTTCTGGGCGTCGATGCGGGCCATCACCCGCTCGACCACCGCGCTCGCGCTGGTGCCCGGCAGCTTGGCCACCGACAGCGTCACGGCCGGCTGGAAGGCCCCCGGCTGGGCACCGGGCGGCGCTTCGCCGCCCTGCGTGCCGCCCTTGCCGTAGCTGAAGTAGACGTAGTTGTCGGGCTCGCCGGGGCCGTCCTCGATGCGCGCGATGTCCTTGAGCCGCAGCGGCGATTTGGGCGCGGCGATGATGACCATGTCGTAGTTCTTGACCTGGACGTTGCCCACGTCCTCGGCGGTGCGCAGCGCCGAGGCGCTGTCGACGCGGACCTCCGCATCGGCCGTGTTGAACGCGCCGCCCGTCATCGGGTGGTTGCCCTGCGACAGGGCATAGAGCATGTCGGTCAGCATCACGTTGTGCACGTGCATGGCGGCGCGGTCCGGATGCACCGTGATCTCGCGCGTCTGCCCACCGAACAGCCGCGTCTCGCTGACCTCCTCGACGCCCTTGATCTCCTCCTCCAGCTGCGCGGCGATGCGGCGCAGCATGAAGTGGTCGTGCGTTTCGCTCCAGAACGTGAGCGTCAGCACCGGAACGTCGTCGATCGAACGCACCTTGATGAGCGGGGTGGATGCACCCACAGGCAGGCTGTCCAGGTTGGCGTTGACCTTGGAGTTCGCCTCCACGATCGCCCGATCGGCCGGGTACCCGACGAAGAACCGCAGCGAGATCAGGCAACGGTTTTCTGTGCTGGTGGAATACACGTACTCCACACCCGGCAGTTCGCGCAGCAGCTTTTCCAGAGGGCGGCAGGCACGCTGCTCCACCTCGCGCGCCGGGGTGGCAGGCAGGTCGACAAACAGGTCGATGACGGTGACGTTGATCTGCGGCTCCTCCTCGCGCGGGAGGTGGTTGATCGACACCACCCCGATCAGGATGGCGATGATGGCCAGCAGAGGCGTGATCTTCGAGTCGATGAACAGCGCGACGATGCGCTGCGCCAGATTCGCCGAAGCGTCCGATGCGGGATTTTTCACTGGGAAAGGCTCGCTGTCAGAGGGTGTCGCCGTCGCGCAGGTCCGCGCGCGGGTTCAGCACCACGGTTTCACCGGCCGACAGGCCGGAAAGCACCTCCACCAGATCGCCCTGGCGGCGCCCGATCCGGACCAGGCGCAGATGGGCCTGGCCGCCGGCCTGGATGAACACCACATCGAGCTGTCCGCGCTCGACCACGGCGGCCGCCGGAATGTCGACCGCCTGGCGTTCGCCGGTGACAAAGCGGGCCCGGCCGAACATGCCGAGCTTGAGCGCCGGGTGAGCAGGCAGATGGATGCGGGCCGTGAAAGTGCGGGAACCCTCGTCCACCACGGGCAGCACCTCGGCGAACTTGCCCTGCAGCGCAATCCCTGCCGAAGCAATCAGCACGTCGGCGCGACCACCGACCGATACATGCGGGGCAAAACGTTCGGGGATGCGTGCCTCGAACCAGAGCACCTGCGGGTCATAGACCGTCATCAGCACCCGGCCGGAAGGAAAGCCGACTTCGGTGGGCAACCCGGGCATGGCGAAATCGCCAGGGTTGACCCGCTTGTCGGTCACGATGCCATCGATGGGGCTGCGAATGACGGCATAGTCCAGCAAGGTGCGCGCCTCGCTGACGGCGGCCTGCGCCTCTGCCGCAGCGGCCTCTGCCCCCGCGAGCTTGGCCGTCGACTTATCCATCATCTGCCGCGACACCACGCCCTCGACCACCAGTTGCCGAAAGCGCTCGTGTTCGCTGCGCGCTTCGGTAAGTGACGACTGGGCGTTGCTCCGACGGGACTCGGCGGCCTGCAGACGTGCCTTGAAGTCGTCCGACTCCAGTTCCACCAGAACTTGGCCCTTGCGCACGCGTTGCCCGGTCGTGGCATGCACGGCCTTGACCTTGCCAGTGACCAGTGCCACCACTTCCACCTTGTTGCGCGAAGCCACCGTGCCGTGGTATTCGCTCCACTGCGGCATGGCGCGCTGCGCCACGGTGAAGGTGGACACCGGCACCCCTGCCGATGTGGCCTGGGCCCAGCCCGGCTGGGTCAGCGTCAGCCCCGCCGATACAAGAACGCCCAGCCCCAGCATCTGGCGTGCCAGAGATACGGCTTTGGCCGTGGTCAAGCGCATGGTCTCCCCCCGCGTTTCGGATCGATGAAATTGAAATTCACGGTGATTCTATCGATTTCATCATCGGCTCCGGCACGCCCACCGAGACCGGCTGGATTGCGACTAGAATCTCGACCATTGCGGGTGTAGTTCAATGGTAGAACGCCAGCTTCCCAAGCGTGCGACCTGAGTCGCGATGGTTCGCGAGTGCCAACACATCACCGACCCTTACCCTCCGAGGTGGTGGTCAAAAGAATGTGGCAATTACTCGCCTATCAACTGAAACAACTACGGTTGTTTCCCTGACGCAAGTCAGTAACAGTGTGGTGACGGGAGACATCTCCCACATCACAGCGGCGCAAGCCGTGTATCAAGTTGTCGCATCACTGCAAAGTGGTAGCGCGACCTCATGTTCAGCCGTGAGTAGCCTAGGTGCGGTGCGTGATTGGCAACGATCTCGTGCTGAGCGCACTAACAATGTAGCCACCCGTCGGGTACGCAGTGCCCGTGAGGGTTGCTGCGTGATACTGGAAGTCGAATCCGGTTGAGGCGCTAGGCTGGGTCAAAGGGTTAATGCAAGTGAACCACTGTTAAATGCCGTGAAGTTTGAAGATGCCAAATCGACTGGTAGGCATCAACCAAAAGGTGTATGACTGGTTGTCCCTCTGCTTGGTCGGGACACGCTGACATCACAGTCATCGGTAGAAAGGTGGAACCCTCCTGACTCGTGCTTGATGCACGGAACAGGGTAAACCCGTAACGGTGTCCCGTAAAACGGACAAACTCGGTTGTAAAATCGGGCGTTACTGTTGCGGGCAAAGGATCGTGGAGAAAGCGAATGCCAGGCTGTAATGGCTTGGATAGGAGCAGTTGCTCTGACCCGAAAGGGTGCAGACTTCCACGTGGTGGCCTATCGCAAGATAGGCTTGCTCCAACCACCCGAAGGGTATACACGCCCTTCGGGAGCGCTGTATCCCTCGGGAATGAGCGGGCGTCGTTCAATGGTAGGACCTGAGCTTCCCAAGCTCAAGACGTGGGTTCGATTCCCATCGCCCGCTCCATTTCAACGGAGGTTGATATGGACGCAATTCATTGCGATGTTGCCTCCACTGCTTTCACCAACTGGCACGACATAGTCTGGCCAGATGTGTATAAGGTAGTAGGTAGGCTGCAAGTCCGCATTGCGAAAGCAACAAAAGCAGGTGAATGGCGCAAAGTCAAACGCCTGCAACGACTGCTGACCCGGAGCACCAGCGCGAAAGCGCAGGCTGTGCGAAGGGTCACGGAAAACCGGGGTAGCAAGACCCCGGGGGTAGATCGCGAAACATGGAGTACCCCGATAGCGAAGCACGAAGCGATGATGTCCTTGCACCACAGGGGCTACAGACCGCTACCGCTTCGCAGGATTCACATACCGAAATCGAATGGTGGTAAACGTCCCCTAGGGATGGTGTTCAAAACTTTGCCGTTGACGCAGTCTGAAGGGCTGCGCCGCGCCTGACAATATCGCCATGAAGCAGCAAGACCTGGGTCTGA